>Ga0302325_10000794_pt1 | contig 84422 bp, 79 predicted proteins | sample Palsa_T0_2_FD_201948 | JGI IMG/M metagenome (GOLD analysis project Ga0302325, IMG submission 201948) | Peat permafrost microbial communities from Stordalen Mire near Abisko, Sweden - Palsa_T0_2 | ecosystem: Environmental > Terrestrial > Soil > Palsa > Peat permafrost | place: Sweden: Abisko... | reverse complement strand
GCTCACTCGCTGTCGCCGAACCCTGGAGCAGATCAAGCCCGGCTGCACCACCCCCAAATCTCGAACGCGGAAGAAATGACCTGTCTAGCTATTTCGAAGACACTACACTAGCCATCACGTCAATTGATAGCGGAACGCTGAGACTGACCGACCAAGAGAGGGCTGAGGGGTGGTGGACCGACGATCCGGCCAAGGTCTTTACCGGCACATCCTGGAGCAGTCCTGAATACGACGAAGGTTGCACGGTAGCATATAGCCCCCGACTCACTTCGATCCACGGACTGCCGAATGAAACCCATGACGAATGCCGCGGCGCCTTCAACGAATGGTACATATTCGAGCAACCGCCGAAGCCCGCGGAAATGGAACTTTTCGGAACTGGGGCGGGTTTTGCTTGTATGAACCAAGTTATCAAGAGTGGGCGGACCGTCTTTGGGAGCAACTGAGGCGGCTTGGTGCGGAGTCCTACATCGCCGACGGAAACTTCTTTACGTTCGCTACCCGAAACGCAGGCCTTTTCACCAGCGTTCTCGTGGCGTTTTCCGCGAGCACCGTACCGCCCGATGAGAGCCGTCTATGTTAAAATTTAAACGCTAGCTGTCTGCGCGAAGCCGCCCCAGGTGTCTTCGGAAAGTACGGGTAAATTACTCAGCATGAGCGAGATGCAAGCCTGGGATGCGGACCGGGCCCAAGCCCGGATTCGCGAGCTGGAGCATCTGCCGGGCGCTCTGCTTCCCATCCTGCATGCCTTGCAAGACGAGTTCGGATACATCCATCCCGCCGCCACCCAGATGATCGCCGGCGCCCTGAATCTAGCGCACGCAGAAGTTCACGGCGTCATCAGTTTCTATCACGATTTTCGCCACGCGGCGCCTGGAAGGCACGTGCTAAAGATCTGCCGCGCCGAATCCTGCCAGTCCATGGGTTGCGACGCTCTCATCCAGCACATCGAAAGGCGTCTCAGCGTCAAGCTGGGCGAAACCACTCCCGACCAAAGCCTCACCATTCAGCAGGTGTTCTGTCTCGGAAATTGCGCGCTCTCGCCGGCCGTCATGCTGGATGGCGAGCCCTATGGCCGGGTCTCGCCGAGTGTTGCTGATTTTTTGATTGATAACGCGCGGAGGGCGCAATGAGCGTGCGCGTCTATGTTCCGCGCGACTCCGCGGCCCTTTCCGTCGGCGCCGAGGGCGTGGCGCGCGCCATCGCGAGTGAAGCTTCCGCCCGCGGTCTCGACATCACGCTGGTCCGCAATGGTTCGCGCGGGATGTTCTGGCTGGAGCCTCTTGTCGAGGTGGAAACTTCCAGAGGCCGCATCGCCTACGGACCTGTTTCGCGCGAAGCCATAGCGGGCTTGTTCGATGCTGGATTCCTCGAAGGGAAATCGCACGCTCTGTGTCTCGGGCCCACCGAAGAGATCCCCTACCTCAAGAGGCAAGAGCGGCTCACCTTCGCCCGCTGCGGCATCGTGGACCCGTTATCGTTGACCGATTACATCGCACATGGCGGTTATCGTGGACTAAAACAAGCCCTCACGCTGGAGCCCCAGGCCATCGTCGACACGGTTAAGAACTCGGGCCTGCGCGGACGCGGCGGCGCTGGATTCCCCACCGGAATCAAATGGAAGACCGTGCTGGGCGCTCAATCCGATCAGAAATACATCTGCTGCAATGCCGACGAGGGCGATAGCGGCACCTACGCCGACCGCATGATCATGGAAGGCGATCCTTTCGTCCTCATCGAAGGAATGACCATCGCCGCCATCGCCGTGGGGGCCACGCAAGGCTATATCTATTGCCGGTCCGAATATCCGCACGCGTTCAGGACCATGCAGCGCGCCATCGCCATCGCCTACGAAAACGGCTACTTGGGCGCGAACCTCGCGGCCAGCGGCCAGCGCTTCGATCTCGAAGTTCGGCTAGGCGCGGGCGCGTATATCTGCGGCGAAGAGACCTCGATGCTCGAAAGCCTGGAAGGCCGCCGCGGCCAGATCCGTCCGAAGCCGCCCCTGCCTGCGCTCGAAGGCCTGTTCGGCAAGCCCACCGTCGTCAACAACGTCATCAGTCTTGCAACGGTACCGATAATCTTGGATAAAGGCGCGGAGTATTATCGCGATTTCGGCATGGGTAAATCGCGCGGGACATTGACCATTCAGTTGGCCGGAAACATCAAGCACGGCGGTTTGGTAGAGACTGCGTTCGGAATCACTCTGCACGATGCTATCTACACCTTCGGCGGAGGCACTGCCACGGGCCGTCCGTTGCGTGCGGTGCAGGTGGGCGGGCCTCTCGGCGCGTATTTCCCCGATACGTTCCTCGATACACCGCTCGACTATGAAGCTTTCGCCGCCCGCAAAGGCATGCTCGGACACGGCGGAATCGTGGTGTTCGACGACACGGTGGATCTGGCGAGACAAGCCCGTTTCGCGATGGAATTTTGCGCCATCGAAAGCTGCGGCAAGTGTACGCCGTGCCGCGTCGGTTCCACCCGCGGCGTGGAAGTGATCGACCGCATCATTGCCAATCAAAACCGCACGCAGAATCTGCGTTTGCTGGACGACCTTTGCGAGCTGATGACCGACGGATCGCTGTGCGCGCTCGGCGGTCTGATTCCGCTGCCGGTGCTGAGCGCAATCCGCCATTTTCCCGAAGACTTTGACAAAAGAGCAGATTTCGACAAACCCGCACCGGTTTCTCCGGACCTTCTGACGGCACCCAGTCAGGAGACCTCCCCATGGCCCTGATCCAGGAAACCGATTACGGCACTCCGCAGCGGATCGCCGAAACGCTCGTCACGCTCGAGATCGACGGCAAGACCGTAACCGTGCCCCTCGGAACGTCGGTGATGCGCGCCGCTGTCGAAGCCGGCGTCCGAGTACCGAAGCTGTGCGCGACGGACAACATGGAAGCGTTCGGCTCCTGCCGCCTGTGTCTGGTCGAAATCGAAGGACGTCGCGGTACGCCTGCTTCTTGCACCACGCTGGCTGAACCGGGAATGAAGGTGCGGACGCAATCGCCCAGGACCGCCAAGCTCCGGCGCGGCGTGATGGAGCTGTACATCTCCGATCATCCGCTGGATTGCCTGACGTGCGCCGCCAACGGCGATTGCGAATTGCAGGACATGGCGGGCGTGGTCGGGCTGCGCGAGGTTCGCTACGGTTACGAAGGGCAGAATCACCTGAAGGCAGGGAAGGACCAGTCGAATCCCTATTTCACGTTCGATGCTTCCAAATGCATCGTCTGCTCGCGCTGCGTGCGCGCCTGCGAAGAAGTGCAGGGAACTTTCGCCCTAACCATTCAGGGCCGCGGCTTTGACTCCAAGGTCGCGTCCGGTCCCACCGATTTTTTCGATTCGGAATGCGTCTCCTGCGGCGCGTGCGTGCAAGCCTGTCCCACCGCGACGTTGATGGAGAAGACCGTCATCGACCACGGCCTTCCCGAGCACAGCGTCATCACCACCTGCGCATATTGCGGCGTCGGCTGTTCGTTCCAGGCCGAACTGCAGGGCAACCAGGTGGTTCGCATGACGCCGCATAAGGACGGCAAAGCGAATCATGGCCATTCCTGCGTGAAGGGCCGGTTCGCGTGGGGCTACGCCACGCACCAGGATCGTATCACCAAGCCCATGATCCGCGCCAAGATCACGGACCCCTGGCGCGAAGTTTCTTGGGAAGAAGCCATCCATTACGCCGCCGGCGAGTTCAAACGCATTCAAGCTAAGTACGGGCGCGATTCCATCGGCGGAATCACCTCCTCGCGTTGTACCAACGAGGAGACCTACCTGGTGCAGAAGATGATCCGCGCGGCTTTCGGCAACAACAACGTCGACACCTGCGCGCGTGTTTGCCATTCGCCCACCGGTTACGGCCTGAAATCCACTTTCGGAACTTCGGCCGGAACGCAGGACTTCGATTCTGTCGACGCGTCCGACGTCATCATGGTGATCGGCGCCAATCCCACCGACGCCCATCCCGTTTTCGCGTCGCACATGAAGCGCAGGTTGCGCCAGGGTGCCCGGCTGATTATCCTCGATCCCCGCCGTATCGATTTGGTCCACAGCCCGCACGTCCAGGCGGATTATCATTTGCCGCTGCTCCCCGGCTCGAACGTCGCCGTAATCAACGCCTTTGCGCATGTGATTGTCGCCGAAGGTTTGGTGGACGAGGCCTTCGTCCGCGAGCGCTGCGACCCGGAAGCCTTCGAGCAGTGGCGCAAATTCATCGCCGAAGAACGCAATTCGCCCGAAGCAACCGAAGCCGTCAGCGGGGTTCCGGCCGCTGACCTGCGCGCCGCCGCCCGCCTTTACGCAACCGGCGGCAATGCCGCTATCTACTACGGGCTAGGCGTAACCGAACACAGCCAGGGATCGACAATGGTGATGGGCATGGCTAATCTCGCCATGGCCACCGGCAACATCGGCAAGCGCGGCGTGGGGGTGAATCCGCTGCGCGGCCAGAACAACGTGCAGGGCGCCTGCGACATGGGTTCGTTCCCGCACGAATTCTCCGGATACCGGCATGTCTCCGACGACGCCGCGCGCAAATCGTTCGAAGAGGCCTGGCACGTGCCGCTCCAAAACGAGCCTGGTCTGCGCATCTCCAACATGCTGGACGCCGCCTGCGAAGGATCTTTCAAGGGCATCTACATTGAGGGCGAAGACATCGTCCAGTCCGACCCCAACACCCAGCACGTGACAGCCGGGATGACCGCCATGGAGTGCGTCGTGGTCCAGGATCTTTTCCTGAACGAGACCGCCAGCTACGCACACGTCTTTTTCCCCGGATCGTCGTTCCTCGAAAAAGACGGGACCTTTACCAACGCCGAGCGCCGCATCAGCCGCGTGCGCAAAGCCATTCCTCCTTTGGCCGGAATGGAGGATTGGCAAATTACCATGGCGCTCTCGGCCGCCCTGGGTTATCCGATGCCCTACCGGCATCCGTCCGAAATCATGGACGAGATCGCTCGCCTCACGCCCACTTTCGCCGGCGTCACCTATGACAAGATCGACCAGTTGGGCAGCATCCAGTGGCCTTGCAACGCCCAGGCGCCGGAGGGCACGCCCGTAATGCACATCGGCGGCTTCGTGCGGGGCAAGGGCAACTTCATGATCACCGAGTTTGTGCCCACCGACGAGCGCACCACCGGCAAATTCCCGTTGATCCTCACCACCGGCCGCATCCTGACGCAATACAATGTCGGCGCTCAGACCGGGCGCACCGAGAATAACCTGTGGCACGCCGAAGACGTGCTCGATATTCATCCTTGGGACGCCGAGAACCGCGGCATCCGCGAAGGCGATCGCGTGTACCTCACCAGTCGCGCCGGCCAAACTTCGTTGCACGCGCGTATCTCCGAGCGCATGCAGCCCGGCGTGGTCTACACCACCTTCCATCACGGATTCACCGGCGCCAACGTCGTCACCACTGAATTTGAGGACTGGGCCACCGGCTGTCCCGAATACAAAGTTACTGCCGTCGAAGTGACCCTTGCCAAGCGCTTGTCCGAATGGCAGGAGCACTATCTCGAAACGCGCCGCCAGACCACTCAGATAGAGCATGGAGTCCGATAGGATGGTGCATCGGGCGAATCAGATCGCCCTGTTCTTCGCGGGCTACCCGCACGACGAAGCGGTGGCCGGCGTCACCGACCATTTCAAGAAATTCTGGGAGCGCCGCATGCGCGATCAAATCATCGCCTATGTGGCGCACGGCGGCCAAGGTCTGCACGAACTCGCGCTCGAAGCCGTCAAGCGTCTGCACTAACTGCTCTTCTAATGTCTTGCAGCCGCCTTCGTCAAGATCAAAATATGCTGCCGCGGCAGCGTCTCAATCACCTGGCTCATCGCGAACCCTTGCGGCTCCAACTCCGCCTTCACTTCCGCCACGGTCATCTTGTGCTCCTCCAGAATCGGCACCTTCGGATCTTCCTTGCGATATTCCAGCAGCACCAGGCGGCCATCGGGCTTCAGCGCCTCGCGGATCTTGTCGATCATCTCACGCGGCTTGGAAAATTCGTGATACACATCCACCAGCAGCACCAGATCCATCCGGCCCGGCGGGAGCTTCGGATCGGCCTCCTCGCCCTGCACCGTCTCGATATACGTGAGCCCCGCCTTCGCCGCATTCTCGCGCAGCCGCCGCAGCATCTCCGGTTGCAGATCGTTGGCATACACCCTGCCCGACGGCCCCACGCGTTTCGCCAGCCGCAGCGACATATAGCCGGTTCCCGCGCCCACGTCCGCCACAACCATCCCCGGACGAATGCCCAGCGCATTGAGCGCGCCTTCCGGATTCTCCTCGGCCTCGCGCTCCGGCCGATTCAGCCAGTCCGCGCCCTGTACACCCATCACGCCCGCGATCTTCCGGCCTGTAACCGGATGCTCGCCCTGGCCCGATAAGAAGCTCGCGGCGGCCAGCGCAAGCAAGCAGTAACGTCGCGTCATCCGCATACTGGCGTTGTATCATAACAGCTGTGGCCCAGCGTTGGACCCTCATTACCGGCCTGATTCTTTGCACCGCCGCCACTGCGCCCGCTCACGACATCATCACCACTCCCATCACTTGGGATCGCGAAATTTCCCGTATCGTCTATCAGCGCTGCGCATCCTGTCATCATGACGGCGGCCAGGCTTTCTCGCTGATGACGTACGAAGTGGCGCGCCCCTGGGCCGTCGCCATCAAAGAAGAAGTGCTGGAGCGGCGCATGCCCCCGTGGGGCGCGGTGAAAGGATTCGGCGATTTCCGTAACGACCAGGCGCTCACGCCCGAACAACTGGAACTCATCACCAGTTGGGTGGGTGGCGGCGTGCCCGAAGGCGAAGCGAAGGATCTCGCGCCCGACCCGAAGTTCGATCAAACAACGCCCGACGAGTCCTCACCACAGGTTCCTTTGCAGGGATCCATCGCCGTGAGTGGCGAGTTTCAACTGCACAAAGATTTCTCGCTCAACGGCCTGTTGCCCAAAACCGTCCCGGAAGACGCGGATTTTCAAATCACGGCCGAACTGCCCGATGGCAGCATTGAGCCGCTTCTATGGTTCGAACATTACCACGCGAAGTTCGCTCACCCGTTCCTGTATCGAAACGCCATCGAATTGCCGGCCGGCGCCAAGATTCACGGCGTTCCGCCCGGATCCACGGTGTTGCTGCTGCCCGCCGCTCCCGCCGCCACCAACGCTACTCTAACTCCTTGACAGGAACATCGAAGTGCGCGGTATTCACCACGCCCTTGCGCTGGAACTGCACCCACACGCGATACGTCCGCGCGCGCGGGAAATCCAGGCTGAATTGGATTTGCGGCCCGCCGTCGGCAATGAACGGGTGCGTGTGGATCATATCGATCAAATCGTCGCTCGCCGCCAGCATGTGCGCCCACGCTCCGATATATTTCTCCAGACCATCGGCCGGCGATAGCCGAAAATAGATCTGCGTCTTCTGCGCGGCGATGGGCTGCGGCGGATCGGTGGTCATTTCCACCTGCATGTTCTCGGCCTGCTTGGTGGAATAATCGCGCGGCAGCGCGGCCGGCGGCGGTGGCGTTCCTTGCACCATCACGGTCTTCGCGATCAGTTGCGGCGTCGCGCCATCCGGATAAAAGTCGCCCAGCACACGATACATGCCGGGCCTGGGAAACGCGAGGCTATAAAGAAAATCGCCGTCCGGCTGAAGCACCGGATGATCATGCACGAAAAATTGCAGGTCCTGGCTCACCACGAACATGTGGAACAGCTTCTCGTGGACGATCTGGAAATCCTTAACCTGACGATCCTTCCACGGGTCATGCACGCTAAACTTGAGCTGCTCGGTCTGGTTGGGCTTCACCGCCCGCGGCGTTACCGTAAGATCCAGGTGGAACTCCACCGGCTCCGGGATACCCTCCCGCAGTTTCATCCCACAGCGCCTGCAAGTGCCCGGTTGGTTGGAGCGAACGTCCGGGTCCATGGGGCAGATGAAGACCTTGTCCTGCGCCCGCAAAAAGCCCCCGCGCGGGAAACCCAGGACCAACAGCAGCAGAAATACCCGGGCTGCTGTATGCATGCCTTGATGATATCCCATCCGCTCCCGAGAGGCTTTGAACTCGACTACTTCAGAGGCGAGAAATCCACCGGAGCCATATAGGTGGAGTCCACTTTCTCCACCACCTTCGCGTCCCCTTGCTGGGATTTGACCATGGCCTGGAATTCCGGATTGGCCCGAAACGCGTCCCAGTGCTTTTTCGCTTCCTCTTTGCTAGGATGAGCCAAAATGTAGATAAACGTGTTGCCGGCCTCAGGCGCATCCACCGGCGCCCAGTAACCCACGGCCTGCATATCGTACTTGGCGAACCAATTCGTCACCTTCTCGCGAAACTCGGCCTCTAACGCGCCGGCTTTGCCCGGCACCGTGTGATAGATGCGCAGCTCGAAAACGCGATTGCTATCGGCCCGGACCTGGTTCATATGCGCCAGGCGGGCAGTGATCAGCGATCCAGCGGCGAAGGAAAGCAGGGCGATGCCGCAAGTGCCCCATCGATTGAGTGTCATGGCTAGGGATGTTATCAGACGCGCCGATAGCTGGTCAAACGCGGTGCGAATATAGAAGAATGACCGAGGCCGAGCGATCCTATTACGACCGGCGCGCCGCCGAGTACGATGATTTCTATCTCGGGACGGGACTCTACGCCCAGCGGGTTCGTCCCGGATGGACGGAAGAGCTTCGAGCGCTAAGAGCCATGCTCGCCTCGCTCCGTTTTGCTTCCTTCCTGGATGTCGCCTGCGGCACGGGCTTCCTCACCGAGAGCTTGTGCGGAAGCGTGACAGGATTGGATCAAAGCGCCTCCATGCTGGCAGTGGCGCGCCAGAGAATCCCGAGCGGAGCTTTTCTGCGCGCAGACGCATTGCAAATGCCGTTCCGGGCGAAGCAATTCGATTGCCTGGTCACCGGCCACTTCTACGGGCATCTTGACGAGCCCGCTCGCCGCCTCTTCTTGACTGAGGCGCGGCGCGTTTCAAAATCGATGCTGATTGTCGATGCGGCCCAGCGCGACGAAGTCCCATCGGAGGCGGTTCAAGAGCGCGTGCTCAACGACGGATCCCGCCACGTGGTCTATAAGCGCTACTTTACACCCGAGCGCTTGATTGCTGAGGGTGGACCTGGCAGAGTGTTGCACGCCGGCCGATGGTTCGTCGCCGTCCTGGCCGATGAGGGCTCCCACGTTTTCTCGGAGCGTACGGCCCCACCCACAATTCCCGTAAACTGAACTGCAGTAACAGGATACCAGCAACGAACGGGCGGTTTTGAAAGCGTCCGAAGCCGGAGGCACCTCAATTGTCCCCGTTGATGGAGATGGTCAGAAGTTCGGCGCCCGGCGTTGTAAGCGCCCATGGAGACTTGGTTCCCCAGATTATGTTAGTGCCCCAAATTACATTTGTGCCCCAGATCACGTTAGTACCCCAGATTACGCTTGTTCCGGAGACGGTCGTTCCCCAAATCACGCTGGTGGCAAATGTCGAGCCGGTACCCCAGATGACGCTGGTGGCGGAGACGGAATTCAGCTGCAACTGGGTGGTTCCTTTGCTGGTGTTGAACGACACCGAGGGCGATGCGGCTGAACCGGAAGGCATCGTCGTATCGTTATATGCGGCCCAGAGATCCACCAGTCCGGCGCCGATCGTGAATATGTCTGAATACTCCGTGTAGGTAGCGGGCAGAGGTGTGGAGACGTTGATCGGCATAACGGCCGGGAAGCCGCGCCACGCGGTTCTCATCAGCTTCGCCTTCACTTGATCGGGTGTAAGGGCCGAATTTCCGTCGATCAGCATCGCCGCACCGCCGGCAACTACCGGCGCCGCCATGCTGGTCCCGGACAACGTGAAGAAGTAAGGTGAGGAGGCCGACGAACCTGCCGGATTATAATTGTTCACCGGGATCTGGTTCGCCGGATACTCTGTGACCAGCAGGGATCCCACAGATTGTTCCGACACCACCAGGTTGCCCGGCGCCACCAGGTCTGGCTTCACAATATTATCGATTACGGTAGGTCCCTTCGAACTATAAGTCGTCATGATGTCGTCGGAGCGATTGTAATCTCCGTTGTCGTTACTGGCGCCAACCGTAATGACGTACGGGTCGTTACCCGGCGCCGTGATGGTGCCATAACCCATTGTGCCTAGCGAATCGTCCCGGCCGTCGTTGCCGGCTGCTACCACCACCACGATTCCCGCCTTCCACGCCGCTTCCACCGCCTGGCAAAGAGGGTCGGTCTTGTAAGACTGCATGACCGGCCGCCCCAGCGACAGGTTCATCACCCGGATGTTGTACTTGCTCTTGACTGAGATGGCTTCGTCGATGGCGGCGATTACGGCCGCATCCGTCCCGACGCCTGATCCATTTAGGACCTTGAGGTTGATGATATTTGCATCTGGAGCTAAACCTCCAAAACCTCGGATGCTGCCGGGGATCACCGTGGTCACATTGTCCGTGCCCACGGCGATGCCCGCGACGTGCGTCCCGTGGCCGTACTCGTCGTTGGTGTCGCCGCCGACGAAGCTTTGGCTGTAAACGATGCGCGTGTTGGAAGTGTGCCAAAAATTGAAATTAGGATTTGAGGCGTTGATGCCGCTGTCCAGAATGGCCACGCCGATCCCCGGTGCTTTGCCGCGACCCAAGGACATGTAATAGCTGTTGAGAGGCCAATAGTCCGATGAAGCGGTGACGCGGTCGATGAACGCTCCCAGCGGCAGGTTCGGGCTGATGGAGACCACTTCGGCATTAGATTCCAGATCCGCCAGCGCTTCCGGCGTCACATCGTAGTGCGCCACGGGAACATGTTCGAATGTTTCCCGGATGCGGCCGTTGCGATCCGTCACTCGTTTGTGCTGGTCCTGGGTAGGTTGTTTGGAATATTGCACCAGGACCTCGACGGTCTCGCCGGGCTTAGGCCGTTCGATTCCGTTCGCGGCGGCGCCAAGGGCAGGGAGCCAGCTAAGCAGGGCGATACTGAAAACCGCCGCAGCCTGACTTCGCAAAGAATTGATCGGACGACTAGATCTGTTTTTCATGTCTCCACCAAATGCACGCGATACGCCAACGTCTGAGATGTTTAAAATATTGATTTAAAGCTACTTAACTGGCGTACTAAGGCCCCGCGCAAGGGACAATCTGTCCTCCGCGCCCGAGCGTTGGGACATTCAGTCCACCCGATCCCTCCGCCATCACTTAAGAGGAAGCCTATTCCAGAACTGCCTCGATAAGCCTGTGCCGGGTTGATTCGCGGCTTTGCGGAAGCGAGCGGTGAACTGATCACCCGTGGCGGCGCGGCAACCCGGAACTCCCTTTCCTTCAGCCATTTACGCGCTTGACCCGAACCGGAACGGCGCGATTCTGTGCCAGACTCGCGTGGGAAAGGGCGGCACCAACATCCCAAGTAAGGCGGGGGCTCACCGCGCACATCTACCGATCTTCCCGCGGCCGCGCCATTCGAACAGGCGAATCTCGCGGATCTAGTGAAAGCTGGGGCGCAAAGGCGCGGCTTAACTCACACGGTATGCGGAGTCTGCCGGGCGCCTTTTTTTCGAAGAACTTCCCACAGCGAAGGCGCACCAGCGAAACACCAAACAGCGATTACAGGGTCGCAGATGGCGCAGCCCAGTGACGACGTGAGGTCAAACGGCAGCAGCGGATTTCCATAAAGGTGATGCAGGATGTCCCACGCCGTATGTAGCAGCCAGCCGATTCCAATGAAGCTATAGGAACGCAGACCATAGTAAGCGAATACCGCCGATACCCCACAGAAGGCTAATTCCCACAGCCCGAAGCCGCCTCCACTCAGATAAGCGGCGCCTGCCCCGGCGATCATGAGCGCCATTATTTTCTGTCGCGCGGGTTCTTTGATCAATGAAACCAGCAGAATAAAGACCAGGGCAATAACTACGGGAATGAACCATTGAATGGTTGTATCGAAATTTGCGGTTCTCATCGGTTTTGTAACTGTCCTTTCTTCGCTCGGACGGGCTGAAAGAGCACTACTCCAGAACTGCCTCGATCAGCCTAGGACCGGGTTGATTCGCGGCTTCGCGGAAGCGAGCGATGAACTGATCGCCGGTGGCGGCGCGGCACGCCGGAACTCCCTGCCCTTCTGCCAGCTTCACCCAGTCCAGGTCCGGACGCGAGAGGTCCATCATATCGCCAGCCCTCGGGCCAATCTCGCCGGCCCCGGTCCTGTGCATCTCCATCTCAAGAATCCGATAGCTGCGATTCGACAGGATCACCACCACAACGTCCAGTTGCTCGCGCGCCATGGTCCATAGCGACTGCAGCGTGTACATCGCGCTGCCGTCGCCTTCGAGCGCAATCACTTTGCGATCCGGGCAAGCCACGGCCGCTCCCACCGCCACCGGCAGACCCTGACCGATGGATCCTCCTGTAACGGGCAAATGCTGATAGGGGCGCGCGGCGGCGAGCTGCTGCAAGATCGTTTCGCCGACAGAGATCATTTCATCCGAGACGATGGCATCGTCGGGCATCTCCGCGGCCAACGTCAATCCAATAATCTCCGGGGTCAGGGCAGCGCCTGGTGGCGGCGCCATCGCACCTGGCGCCCTCCAGAGACGAGATACGGAGCCGGCGCCACATTCCTGAACCAGCGCCTGTAGCGCCTGGGTGCCGTCCTCGTCGATAGACGCCAGCACATGGATAGAGCAATCTTCCGGGGCAAGCGGGCTCCTGCGCGCGGGGTATCCGAAAAAAGACACCGGCGGAAGAGCTTCCACCAGAATAAGGTGCTTCAATCCAGCCAGCGCCACTTCGGCCGGCTCAGGGAAGTAAGGGAGCCTGAGCGGTGCGAACCTGCCGGCCCCGCGTTCCATGCGGGCCGCATTGCGGTCGGCAAACACGCGTACTCCGGTCCCGGCGGCCAGTTGACCTGCCGCTTCCAACCCCGGAGCCAGGAGAGTGGCGCCGCCCAGCAGCAATCCCACAGGTCCGCCGGACTTAAGAACTAACGCCGCTCCGCGTACGCACTCGGCTTGGGGGCTGCGCCAGGCCGGCGGCTCAAAGGCAGCGCCCGGTTCGCCGGCTTCCCCTACGTCAGTCCAGGAGAAATCCGCGGGCACGATCAAGGTTGCCACCTGCCCGGGAGGCCCCCAAGCGGCCCGAACGGCTGAAGCAGCATCGGCGCCGACATCATGGGAGCGCTCGAGAGTCCTGACCCAACCCGAGACCGGACGCGCAAAGGCTTCGATATCGGCGGTCAGCGGAGCGTCGTAGCGCAGGTGCTGCGTGGTGTGCTGCCCCACGATGTTGACCACCGGCATGCGTGCCTTGCGGGCGTTGTGAAGATTGGACAGTGCATTGCCAAGACCGGGGCCCAGGTGCAGCACCGTTGCGGCCGGGCGACGGCGCATCCGGGCATAGCCGTCAGCGGCTCCCGAACACACTCCTTCGAAAAGGCAGAGCACGCTGCGCATTCCGTCCACGCGGTCGAGCGCCGCCACGAATTGCATCTCCGATGTGCCAGGATTCATGAAGCACGTGTCCACTCCGCAGTGAAGCAAGGTTCTCAGGAGACATTCGGCCCCGTTCATGGTTATCTTTCATCAAAGCACAAGGCGTGTCCGCGGCGCGCAGGAGGCATTTCGATGAAAACTGAGTTTTGTGCGCGGCGGCGTGTTTTGCGAGAGACTAAAAGTACCATGGCAAACACCAGCGGACGTCACTTCCTCCAGGTTCCCGGACCCAGCAACGTTCCGGACCGCATCTTGCGGGCGATTGCGCGGCCGACCATCGACCACCGCGGGCCCGAGTTCAGCCGGCTCGCGCTGGAACTTTTGGAAGACCTCAAGCCGATCTTCAAGACCACTGGAAAGGTCTTGATCTTCCCGTCGTCCGGTACCGGAGCGTGGGAAGCGGCCATCGTCAACACGCTTTCACCCGGCGACAAGCTTTTGATGTTCGAGACCGGCCAGTTCGCCACGTTGTGGAAAGAGATGGCGGTCAATCTTGGCCTGGAGGTGCATTTTGTCGCCAGTGACTGGCGTCATGGAGCGGTGCAGGACGAGGTGGAATCGATTCTCCGCGAGGATCGGGCCCACCGGATCAAAGCCGTCATGGTGGTGCATAACGAAACGTCCAGCGCGGTTACCAACTCGATACCGTCGATGCGCCAGGCGATGGATGGCGCCAGGCATCCCGCGCTTCTGATGGTGGACACCATTTCTTCGCTCGCTTCGATGGACTACCGCCACGACGAGTGGGGCGTGGACGTGGCGATCGGAGGCTCGCAAAAGGGATTTATGCTGCCGCCCGGGCTGGGCTTCAACGCCATGAATGAGAAGGCGCTGGCCGCTTCGAAATCGGCGCGGCTACCGAAGTCGTACTGGGATTGGGAGGCGATGCTCGGCGCCAACAGGGCCGGCTTCTTTCCCTACACGCCCGCGACGAACCTCCTGTATGGACTGCGCGAGTCGCTGTTGATGCTGCATGAGGAAGGGCTGGAGAACGTGTTTGAGCGGCATACGCGGCATGGAGAAGCGACGCGCCGCGCCGTGCGCGCCTGGGGATTAGAGACGGTGTGCGCGGACCCGGAGCGCCATAGCAGTTCGGTGACGGCTGTCTATGTGCCGCCCGCGTCTAATGCGGATGCGTTTCGCAAGGTGGTGCTCGAAAACTTTAACATGTCGCTCGGCAGCGGACTGGGAAGACTCGCCGGCAAGGTTTTCCGTATTGGACACCTCGGGGACTTTAACGACCTGATGCTGGCGGGGACGCTCTCAGGCGTGGAAATGGGTCTGGCGCTGGCAGGTGTTCCGCATTCCACAGGAGGCGTCGCCGCCGCGCTGGAATATCTAACCCAGGCGGCACGGGGCGTTCCTGAGCAAGCTTTGCACGCGGTGTTGGAAACGGCGTCGCACGCAAGCTAACTACCAACAGCGATTCGCCGCAGATGAACACGGATGAACGCAGGTACAAGAAGGATGATCGCCTGCCAGAGGAGCCATCAGTGTTCATCTGTGTTTATCTGCGGCCAGTCGTTCCTCTTCACTAATTCTTTATCCCTTTCTAAGGACTTCTTCAGGGTCCAGGACCTACCCTCGTAACTGGGAGGGCGGAATCCAATGGCACTGGAACTGGAGCGAATGATCTCGCCGGTAACCGGAGTCCCGGCACGGCCATTCACTGAAGAAACCGACTCCAAACTAGATATTTCGGTGGTCTTTACCTCGGTGGACGCCACGCTTGCGGCATTAAAAGAAGCCGGCAATCTGGCGAGCGCCCTGGGTGGGCGGATCACAATGCTGGCGCCGCAGATTGTTCCGTATCCTCTGCCGCTCACCAGCCCGCCCGTACGGGTAGATTTCAACGAACGGCGGCTGCGCGTGATCGCCAGCAACTGCCGGGTGGAAACTCGCGTTTCCATCTATTTGTGCCGCGATCCGCTAGAGACTTTGCAGGCGGTTTTGAAACCTCATTCCTTGGTGATCGTCGGGAGCCGCAAGAGCTGGTGGCCTAGCGCGGAAAAACGGCTGGCCCGGAAACTGCGTCACCTCGGGCACCAGGTGGTCGTCATAGAACAGGGGTAACTTTTATGCTGGATCTGTTTTACGTCGCAATCGGCGGTTTGTTTTTGCTTGTCTGCTGGGCCTTCACCAAAGCCTGCGACAAGCTCTAGGGGAATTCACATGGACTACATCATTGCCGGCATTACATCGCTTGGCCTCTTCGTTTACCTGCTTTACGCGCTGCTTCGTCCGGAGAAGTTCTAATGAGCGCACAGCGCGGGGCGCGCTCCTATAGGGGAGTAAACCGTCGCGGCCCGCTGCGTTGTGCGCGGTGTTTAATGACGGGCGGGGAGAAAAATCATGACTAGTAACGGAATTTTGCAAATCGCGCTGTTCTTTGCCCTGATCCTGGTGTGCGTGAAGCCGCTGGGAGGGTTCATGGCGAATGTGTTCGAAGGGCGGCGCACGTTTCTGCATCCCGTGCTGCGCTGGCTGGAGGTTCTGACTTACAAGGCCGCCGGCGTTCGCGAGGACGTGGAGCAGCGCTGGACGCAATACACCGCGTCCGTGCTGGCTTTCAGCATTTTCGGCTTCTTGCTGGTTTATCTGTTGCAGCGCGCGCAAGCCTATCTGCCGTTTAATCCACAGAACTTTGGCACGCCCAACGTCACTCCCGACCTGGCGTTCAACACCGCGGTCAGCTTCCTGACGAACACCAACTGGCAGTCCTACAGCGGAGAATCCACTCTCAGCTACTTCGTCCAGATGGCCGGCCTGACGGTTCAAAACTTCGTCTCGGCCGCGGCGGGACTGGCCATCGCGATTGCCGTAATCCGGGGCTTCGCGCGCCATGAAGTAAGGACGCTGGGCAATTTCTGGGTAGACATGACGCGCGCGACGTTGTACGTGCTGCTTCCCATTTCGTTTCTCGGCGCGTTGTTTCTGTGTTCGCAAGGCGTGATTCAGAATCTGAAACCGAATACCCCCATTACGACTGTGGAAGGCGCCAAGCAGATCATCACCCAGGGGCCCGTGGCTTCAGAGGAAGCCATTAAGGAATTCGGCACCAACGGCGGCGGCTTCTTCAACGCCAACTCCGCCCACCCGTTCGAGAATCCCACGCCGCTCAGCAACCTGTTCGAAATGTGGCTGCTGCTGGTGATTCCAGCGGCACTGACCTACACGTTCGGGAAAATGGTGAAGGACACGCGCCAAGGCTGGGCGATCTTCGCCGCATTCACGGTAATGTTCCTGATCGGCGTGTTCGTCTGTTACGGATTTGAGCAGGCGGGAAATCCAAATCTGGCGAAGATGGGGATTCAGACCACCGCAACCTCCACGCAGGCCGGCGGCAACATGGAGGGCAAAGAAGTTCGATTTGGAGTAGTGAACTCAGCCCTGTTTGCCACCATCACCACCGACACCAGTTGCGGCGCCGTCAATAACACGCACGACAGCCTGCTGCCCATCGCCGGCCTGGTGCCGATGCTGAACATGATGACCGATATCGTCGTCTTTGGCGGGGTGGGCGCAGGCATGTATGGCATTTTGATTTACTGCATTATCGCGGTCTTTATCGCGGGTCTCATGGTGGGCCGCACGCCGGAGTATCTCGGCAAGAAGCTGGAGCAGAAAGAAGTGAAGATGGCGATGCTGGCCATCATCGTCACCTCGGCGTGCATCCTGGTGTTCAGCGCTCTTTCCACGCAAGCCGTGTTTGCCGCCAAGGGCTATTGGAACGCGCCGGGAGCGGCCATTGCCAACATGAACAATAGCGGTCCGCACGGTTTCGGGGAAATTCTGTACGCCTACACCAGCGGCACCGGCAACAACGGAAGCGCGTTCGGCGGCCTCAGCGCCAACACGCCCTGGTACAACCTGACGCTCGGGCTCGCGATGCTGATCGGACGCTTCCTATTCCTGATTCCTATTCTCGCGGCGGCCGGCAGTCTGGCGGCCAAGAAGAAAGTGCCGGTTACGAGCGGCACCTTTCCGACACACGGCCCGCTTTTTGTGGGCCTGTTGGTGGGCACGGTAGTGATCATCGCAGTGCTGACCTATTTTCCGGCGGTGTCGCTGGGGCCCATCGTAGAACACTATCTGATGCAGAGCGGCAGGCTGTTTACGCTGCTTTCGCTGCCGCTGGGGAGCTGATCATGTCTACAGTTACAACCACGCCTCAAGCCACGCCGAACCCGCCCTTGCACGACGATCCGACATCGCTTCTTCCGAAGAAACTGGCCCGGTCGCGCCCCTTGTTCGATCCGGAGATCGTCAAGCGCGCCATCCGGGCGTCCTTCGTGAAACTGAACCCGGTTACGCTGGCGAAAAATCCAGTGATGTTCGTGGTGGAGGTGGGCGCCTTGCTCACCACGCTGTTCGTGGTCCGCGACATCTTCACCGGCGTGGGCGGCCTGAAGTTTGGCGTGCAAATCGCGCTCTGGCTTTGGTTCACCGTGTTGTTCGCCAATTTCGCCGAAGGTATGGCCGAAGCGCGCGGCAAGGCGCAAGCCGACAGCCTGCGCAAAACCAAGACGGACGCGCTGGCCAAGCGGCTGACTTCGTCCGGCAAAATCGAGCAGGTGACCGCCTCGGCCTTGCGCGCGGGCGATGTAGTTTCCTGCGATGCCGGTGAATTGATCCCTGGCGACGGCGAAGTGATCGAGGGGATCGCGACGGTGGATGAATCGGTAATCACGGGTGAGAGCGCGCCGGTGATTCGCGAATCGGGTGGCGACCGTAGCGCCGTCACCGGCGGCACGCGCGTGCTGTCGGATCATATCAAGATTCGTATTACATCCAATCCGGGCGAAACGTTTCTGGATCGCATGATTGCGCTGGTTGAAGGCGCCGAGCGCCAGAAGACGCCCAACGAGATCGCGCTTAACATCCTTATCGCAGGCTTGACGCTGATCTTCCTGCTGGCGGTTGTCACTCTGCAACCCTATGCGGTTTTCAGCGTGGCGCAGGCTGGGGCCGGAACCGTGCCGAGCGTTGCCGTGCTGGTTTCGTTGCTGGTCTGCCTGATCCCGACCACCATCGGCGGATTGCTCTCCGCCATCGGAATCGCGGGCATGGACCGCGTCATGCAACACAATGTTCTCGCGATGAGTGGCAAAGCTGTGGAAGCCGCCGGCGACGTGAACTCGCTGCTGCTCGACAAAACCGGCACCATCACGCTGGGCAACCGGCAAGCGGTGGAGTTCCTGGCCATCACCGGGGTGACCGACGAGGAACTGGCCGATGCGGCGCAGTTGTCGAGCCTGGCGGATGAAACGCCGGAAGGCCGCTCGGTGGTGGTGCTCGCCAAAGAGAAATACGGGCTACGCGGCCGTCATATTCCCGAGCACGGGGCCAACTTCATTCCGTTCTCGGCTTACACCCGCATGAGCGGCGTCGATTTTGAAGGACGCGAACTCCGCAAGGGCGCCACCGAAGCCATTTGCACCTTCGTGAAGGAGCGCGGCGGCGACGTTCCGGGCTACTTCCAGGAGATGAGCGACCGTATTGCGCGCAACGGCGGCACTCCGCTGGCCGTGTGCGACGGCAGCCATCTGCTGGGCATCATCCATCTGAAAGACATAGTGAAGGGTGGAATGAAAGAGCGCATCGGGCAGCTCCGGACCATGGGCATTCGCAGCATCATGATCACGGGCGATAACCCATTGACCGCGGCCGCCATCGCAGCCGAGGCCGGCGTAGACGATTTTCTGGCGCAGGCCACGCCCAAAGACAAGCTCGAATACATCAAGAAAGAACAGGCCGCCGGCCGCCTGGTGGCGATGACCGGTGACGGCACCAACGACGCGCCCGCTCTGGCGCAGGCCGACGTCGGCCTCGCCATGAATACCGGCACCATGGCCGCCAAGGAAGCCGGCAACATGGTGGATCTGGACAGCAACCCCACCAAGCTGATTGAAGTGGTGGCCATCGGCAAGCAATTGCTGATCACGCGCGGCGCGCTTACAACATTCTCGATCGCCAATGACGTCGCGAAGTATTTCGCCATCATTCCGGCCATGTTCATGGCCACTTATCCGTCGCTCGCCAAGCTCAACATCATGGGACTGCACACGCCCCAAAGCGCGGTGCTGGCGGCTGTGATATTCAACGCGCTGATCATCATCGTGCTGGTTCCGCTGGCGTTGCGGGGAGTGAAGTATCGGCCTTTAGACGCGGCCAGTCTGCTGCGCCGCAATCTGCTGATTTACGGAGTTGGTGGAATCCTGGTGCCATTTCCAGGCATCTGGGCCATCGATCAATTGCTAGCGCTGTTCCATCTTGCGTAGGAGGCTAAGCCCTGGGAGGATTTTATGTTGTCACAACTTTGGCCGGCATTGCGAATTAACATTTTCCTGACGATCCTGCTGGGCGTGGGTTATCCGCTCGCGGTGACAGGCGTCTCTCAACTGCTTTTCCCCCATCAGGCCAACGGCAGCCTGATCACCAAGGGCAACCAGGTGGTCGGCTCGGAGCTGATCGGGCAGAACTTCACCAGGCCCGAGTACTTCCAGCCCCGTCCGTCCGCGGCCGGTAACGATGGCTACGACCCCACGGCCTCGGGCGGCTATAACTACGGTCCCACCAATCAAAAACTTATCGACCGCGTGAAGGCGTCGGTGGACAAGTTCCACAAGGAAAATCCCGACTATAGCGGGCCGATTCCGGCCGATCTGTTGACCGGCTCTGGCAGCGGCCTGGATCCCGACATCAGCCCGGCGTCGGCGCAGGCGCAAGAGCCACGCGTGGCGAAAGCCCGGGGCATTTCGGCGGATCAGCTCAATCAATTGGTGACGCAATACACTCAGTCGCCCGATCTCGGCCTGCTGGGCGAGCCGCGCGTCAACGTGCTCAAGCTGAATCTGGCGCTGGACCAGCAGTTTCCGAAGAAGTAAGTCGCGAAAATCAAGTTCCCTTCGCGCTTGCAGGGTAAGGTCTATCGTACCTCGGCCCCTGCAAGCGCCTTTTTTGTTGCTAAGAGGTATCATTCAATCGAGAGGAGGCACGCCATGATTCACTGCGATCTCTGCGGCAAAGTGACGCGCTGCCTGCCGAAGGAAATTGAAGGCAAGCAGTACGAAATCTGCTCCGCCTGTTGGAATCCGTTGGCCAAGAAATTGAAGGGCAAGGGCCGGGCGATAAAAGAGCGGGAGATGGTTTTCTTACCGCCGCTGACCGTGGCGCTCGAACCGAGAGAGATAAAGCCCTTACCCGGAGGACCGCCGACCATATACTAAGGATCGCGGATTATGTTGGGAAATCGAACCTGGAACGAATGGATAAGCGCGTATTCCGCCGGTCATCGGAATCCGGTGAACCGCGTGTGTCACACGGTGGGAATCCCCATGATTGTTATCTCCCTGGCGCTGGTTCCGCTTGCGCTATGGCGTCCATGGGCCTGGGAACTGGTTGCCCTCCTATTTCTTCTGGGCTGGATCTTTCAATTCGTCGGACACGCCTTCGAAGGAAAGCCGCCGGAATTCTTTAAGGATTGGCGCTTTTTGTTTGTAGGGTTGCGCTGGTGGTTCGCAAAGATGGCCGGTAAAGCGTGATCTTAAGAAAGGGTTAGCGATGGCGTCCGAAAAGGTGGCGGTATTCGATACCACGCTCAGAGACGGTGAGCAGGCCGCCGGAACGCGGCTGGGCAGCAAAGAAAAGCTGACCATTGCCAGGCAACTTGCCCAGCTGAAGGTGGACATTATCGAGGCCGGCTATCCCGCCTCTTCACCCGACGACTTCGAAGCCGTACGCCAGATCGCGCTCGAGATCCAGGGCCCGGTCATCTGCGGCTTGTCGCGCGCCGTGCCCCAGGACATCCAGGCTTGCGGGAAAGCTTTGGCGAAGGCCAGGCGGCCGCGCATTCACACCGGGATCGGCGCATCGGACATCCACGTGATGGGTAAGTTCCGCGATGAACGCTACGGACGTACCCTGGTTGAAAAGCGGTCCACCATCTTAAGGATGGCCGTGGATGCGGTCAAGCTCGCCAAGACTTTGGTCGACGACGTCGAGTTCTACGCCGAGGACGCCGGACGCTCCGATCCCGCGTACCTGTACGAAATGCTGGAAGCGGTTATCGACGCCGGCGCCACGGTGGTGAATATTCCGGACACTACCGGCTACACGGTGCCGGAACAATACGGCGCGCTGATTGGCGGCATCCGAGCCAAAGTGGGGAACATCCATCGCGCCACCATCAGCGTCCACACCCACGACGATCTGGGGCTGGCTGTAGCCAACGCGCTGGCCGGCATTCAGAACGGCGCCCGCCAGGTGGAGGCCACCATGAACGGAATTGGCGAGCGGGCCGGCAACGCGTCGCTGGAAGAAATCGTAATGGCTATCCGCACGCGCGCCGACTATTTCCAAGTCCACACCGGTGTCGAGGCTCGCGAATTCTACCGCACCAGCTCGCTGGTGGCGGAAATGTTGGGCATACCGGTTCCACCGAATAAGGCGATCGTAGGATCGAACGCCTTCTCCCACAGTTCCGGCATCCACGTGGACGGATTCCTGAAGGACCGCTTGACGTATGAAATCATGCTTCCCGAGGATGTGGGTCTTCGCGAGAGCCGCGTGGTGCTGACCGCGCGCACCGGACGGGCCGGTCTGCGCGACAGGTTGGAAAAACTGGGATTCACCTTATCGCCGGAGGAGCTGAACCAGACCTACCAGCGTTTCCTGGCCATCGCCGACAAGAAGCAGGAAGTTTTCGACGAAGACCTGCTGGCCATCGTGCACGACGAACTGCAGTCGGTTGAGGAAAGCTGCCAGCTGGAGTACCTGCACATCAACAGCGGCACGTCGTCGATTCCGACGGCCACCGTGCGGCTGCGCGTGAACGGCCAGGCCAAAGAGGCCGCGTGCATCGGAGATGGACCCATCGACGCCGTCTATAAGGCGCTTGCCAGCATCACCGACAGTTCCGCCAGGTTGCTGCGCTACGACATTCGATCCGTCACCAGCGGCACGGAGGCCATGGGCGAGGCGATCGTGCATTTGGAACAGGGCGATCTGAAAGTGGTGGGCCGCGGCGTTTCCACCGACATCATCGAAGCCAGCGCCAGGGCCTACGTGGACGGTTTGAACAAGCTGGCCAGCCGGAACCGGGCCGCGCAGCAGCCACAGGCCGCCGTGTCCTGAGGCGATTGCGGGCCGACTGATTGCGGGTCGACAATTGCGGGTCGACTGTTGACACTTATTAGACAAAGCGGCTAAACTTTGCCATGCCGATTGATTCGATCGTCTCCACTACTCGCACCCGGCGCCTGAAGAACCTTCCAGAGCCGTTCCCCGCCCCGGTGAACGCGCTGGAGTATCCGCGATTTGCAGGCATTTCAACGTTCTTTCGACTGCCGAACATTTCTGACCCCCATCGTTTGGATGTTGCGCTCCTGGGCATTCCGTTCGATGGAGGTACCAGCTATCGCACCGGACCACGGATGGGTCCCCGTCACGTGCGCGATCAGTCGGCCATTATCCGGCCGTACAATCCGGTGCTAAAGGTAAGTCCTTTTTCAAGCCTGCGGGTAGCCGACTCCGGCGATCTTTCCGTGAATCCTATTTCGATTGAGGACACCTACGACAGGATCACCAGGGGCCTGAAGCCGGTTCTGGATGCCGGCACAGTTCCCATGTGCGTAGGCGGGGATCATTCCATCCTGCTTCCAATTCTCCGCGCCATTCATGCCGCTCACGGGCCGGTCGCGTTAATTCAGCTGGATGCACATTCCGACACCTGGGATCAATACTGGGGCATGAAGTACTCGCATGGAACGCCTGTCCGGCGAGCCATCGAGGAGAATCTTCTCGACGAGTCCCATATCTTGCAAGTTGGACTGCGCGGGCAACTTTACAGCGCCGACGATATGGATTATTCACATCAGCACAACATCCAGATGGTAACGGCGGAAGAATTTCACGAGCATGGTCTGGGCTTGGTGCGCGAGAAATTGAAAAGCTTCGGCGATGTGAAGACCTACCTGACGCTGGACATCGACGTGGTGGACCCCGCCTTTGCGCCCGGCACCGGAACGCCGCAGGTGGGCGGGCTATCCAGCGACCAGATTCTGAGACTGGTCAGGGCCCTCAAAGGGCTCAATCTGGTGGGTTGCGACCTGGTGGAGGTTTCTCCGCAATACGACTCGGCGGAGCTCACCTCGCTGCTGGCCGCAAATCTGCTTTTCGAACAACTTTGCCTGTTTTGTTCCTAATCATGTACTAGTGTCCGTGCGCGCTGTCCGCCGATATGAGCACCACGCTAATCAGCGCGCAGGCAACCCCCACTGCCTGGAGGCCCGTAATCGATTCGTGGAAGATGACAGGAGCCAGCAACACGACCAGTAGCGGGTACATCGCCGTGATCGGCATCACCAATGAGGCCTTGCCCCCGGCGGCCATCGCCGCCATCAGCGTCCAGGCCCCCAGGCCGGTGAACACGCCATTCAAGAGCGCCCACCCCAGAGCGCTTCTGGTGTAGTGAAACAGCGACGGGCCGCTGTACAAGAGAGGCTCTAGCAGCAGGAACCCGACCACCGACCATACCAGAGCGCTCTCCGCCGAGATGAGATTGGTGGCCAGCTTTTGCACCACGCCCAAAGTGCCATAGAACACCAATACCAGAAGCGAAAACCATAGCCAGGCGTGCATGGCCTATAAAGAAAAAATCACCATCGCGGCTACCGCAAATACCATCCCGACAGACTGGCGGGCGGTGATCCGCTCGCGCAGAAACAAAACCGCCAGCACCACCGTGAACATCGGGTACAGGGATGTCGCCGTGGTGACCACCGAGGTATTTGAGCCGCCGCGGTAAGCGGCGTAGAGCGCGATCCCTCCGGCGCCCAACAGCACGCCGGCGATGGTTCCAAGGACCGCGCCTTTCTTGCTCGGCTCCAAGCGGAATCGTTGCGCCGCAAATAAGACAATTCCGAACGCCAGAAAGCCGAACGCCGACACGAACTGCATCATGTTGGCCGGCAGCTCATTGGATCCGAACCTTGCGCTGATCGAAAAACCCGCCCAGCAAAATGCCGATGCAATGGAATACCAGAACCATTTTTCCTGTAGAGTCTTCACGCCGCGGTTTCTCCCTATTGGTACTTGCCCTGCCCGCCTTAATGCAGTGAACCCGCCGCGGACGGTGCGTCTTTATAGACTTTCCCGTGCTTCATCACGAATGCCACCTTGCGAACAGCCGTGATGTCGCCCAGCGGATTGCCATCGGTGGCCACGATATCGGCTTCCATTCCCGGCGCGAGCGAACCGATCCTGTCCGCCATGCCCAAAGATTCCGCCGAAACGGATGTTCCGCTCATCAGGGCGTCCATCGGAGTATCGCCGCCATCCTTCACTCGATAGATAAACTCTTCGGAATTGCGCCCATGCGAGCCGGCCACCGCATCGGTTCCGAGCGCGATCTTCACGTGCAGTTTGCGGGCGCGCTTGAGCACGTCCGCTACCAGGGGCAGCGCCTTCTCCATGTACGCGAAACCTTCCTGGTTGTAATTCCCGATGCCGAGAAACTTCGGTTTATTGTCCAGGTAATTATGCAACACCAGGAAATTCGGATCGAAAAATACTCCCCGGTCCGCTAACAACTTCAGCGTCGCATCGTCCAGAAACGTTCCGTGTTCGATGGACGTGCATCCCGCCAGGATCGCCGCCCTGGCGCCGTCGGAGGCATGCGCGTGAACGATGGCTCGCAGCCCCACTTTTTTCGCTTCGCCGCAGGTTGCATTGATCTGATCCACGGTCATCGTCATCTTGCCGCCGTCCCGAATGCTCGCCGTGGCGAACAGTTTGATCAGGTTGGCTCCCTGCACTTTCAGCTTATCCACCAGAGCGCGGATCTCATCGGGCGTGCCGCTGGTCTCGTTGATTTGGGCCAGGGACGTGAGCAGGCGCGGCCCCGGAATCGCATCCTTCGCGATCATTTCGCGGAAGTCGGCATCGGCCGCGGCTCCCACGCTTTGCACGGTTGTAAAGCCGCCCAGCAATGTTCGGTAGAGGTTGGCCTCGGTGTACAGCGCGGCCTGTTGGGCCGTCGTCTTCGATCCACTCGCCGGCCCCTCTTCGAGACGGTCGTCTTTATTAAAGTACCAGGTGGGATGGACATGCGTGTCGATCCACCCCGGCATCACGGTCAGGCCGCTGAGATCGATGCCGGCCTTGTTTTTCGAGCTGGCGGCGATACGGGTGATGCGGCCGTTTTCTATGGTGATGTCCTGATTGTGCAGGACGTGGCCCCGGCCATCGATCAGCGTGGTGGTTTTGATAACCGTGGTCTGCGCCATCCCTACGCCCGCGGCGAGCAGAGCAAGCGCGATGTCTCTGGTAAGCATGTCCGTTACTGGTGGATTTTAGCGTACCTCAAGGTGGCGCGTTGGAATTGGCTTTGCGACGGGAATCGATCGGCTGGACGCATTGCGTGCGCTACCGGCTGGGGAAGAGGCGCTAGGGTTAAAATGAGAACGAGAGAGTGATGGAAAACGTCTCGATCAACTGCGCGAGATCTTCCGGCTTCGGCCAGGACCGCGATTGAAAAATTGCTCGGGCGGAGTTTGCGCGATAGCGAAGAGGTGAGTATTTTGGCCCTCGACCCCCATCCGGCTCCCTCAGGCGAAGCTCGCCGGGCAAGTGCGGAGCGCCTGGAGGGCGCCCTTGACCAACTCGCCGACAAAGCCAAGGACGTTGCCGGTGAGGACTTCGACGCTGTCGTTGATGTTCCCAATGATCCAAACGATGATCCGGTCTTGGAGACCGCTCTGTCTGGGCGCGCGGAAGTACTGTGCACGCTAGACCGCCACTTCCATCACCGGACGGTTCTCAGATTTTGTCGGGAACACGGTATTCAAGTACTGACGGACGTCGAGTTGCTTTCGATGCTGCGTGCTTGAACGGAAAGGCATTCGCCGAACTACCAGGCGGATGTATGGCTGGGGCGGCTGGTGGGATTCGAACCCACGACATCCAGAACCACAATCGTATTAGGGGTACAGATACGGATGGAACGGACTCATAAGCTACAATCAGCTACGCCATTTCAAACGCGGGATGCTCGTTGAAAACCGTTTCTGGTGGATACTCAGATCGGAAGTCGTAACGCACAATAACGACACACAGACTCCCATTTTATCGTCGGTTGCTTTCCGTCAGATGACGTGACGGCGACTTATGAGGCGGCCCAACTTCCCGCTGCCCTGGCGTAACGGCCGGGCTGCCGACCTGTCCCTTTCTGCTTAATCGATCAGGCGGCCAAATCGTCGTGTTCTGGCAACTGGAGCGCCAGTGGCCGTGGAAAAGAGCAAGCCTTCAACTAGGAATCCTCAAGGCTATTGAGGTGTGATTCAGCGGGTTGGTCATGATATCCTACGCTTTCAGTTTGGGACCGTCCCGCTTTGCGACCGCGTTCTCTCTACACTCATTTACACTGGGACCAATACATGAAGCTCACGTGGACCAAGACCGACGAGGCGCCCGCACTCGCGTCGTACGCGCTGCTGCCCATCCTGCGAGCGTACTTCAAGGGGACAGGGGTGGAGATCGAAACGGCTGACATCTCGCTCGCTGGACGTATTATCGCCAATTTCCCTGAGTGTCTTCGGAACGACCAGAAGATTCCCGACGAGTTGACCCGCCTGGGGAAGTTGGCGCAGACACCGGAAGCCAACATCATTAAGCTCCCCAACATCAGCGCCTCGATTCCGCAACTCCGGGAAGCGATTGCGGAACTCCGCGGAAAGGGCTACAACATACCCGACTATCCCGAGCAGCCGTCGACCGAGGAGGAGCGTGCGATCGAGGCCCGCTTTGCCGTGGTCCTGGGCTCGGCGGTGAACCCCGTATTGCGCGAAGGCAATTCGGACCGTCGTGCTTCGAAGTCGGTGAAAGCGTTCGCGCGCAAGCATCCAAACAAGACGATGAAAAACTGGCCCCAGCAGGGATCGACGCCCGGTTCGCCTTCCAGTTCAATGACGCGTGTCGCCCACATGAGTGACAAGGACTTCTACGGCAGCGAGAAATCCACGACGGTGGGTGCCGCAACCAACGTGCGCATCGAATTCGTGGACTCAGCCGGCGTGGTGAAAGTGCTAAAGCAAAACATCCCGCTGCTCGAGGGCGAAGTCATCGACTGCGCGGTGATGAACGTGGCGGCGCTGCGGAGATTCTATGCGGAGCAGATGGCCGCCGCTAAAGCTGACAATGCTCTGTTGTCGCTGCATCTGAAGTGCACGATGATGAAGATCTCCGATCCGATCATGTTCGGGCACTGTGTGGCGGTGTATTTCGCCGATGCCCTGGAGAAGCATGCCGGCGCGATCCTAGAGATTGGCGCCAACGTCAACAACGGACTCTCCGACGTCCTCGGCAAACTCGACCAGCTTCCGGCCGCGAAGAAGGCCGAGATCGAGGGCGATATCGCAGCCTGTTACGACAAAGGCCCCGCTTTGGCGATGGTCGATTCGCGGAAGGGTAAGACCAACCTGCACGTTACCAACGACGTGATCATCGACGCATCGATGCCGGTCGTGATCCGAGACGGCGGTAAGATGTGGAACAAAGAGGACGGGCTCCAAGACACTGTCGCCATGATCCCGGACCGCTGCTACGCCACCATATATCAGGCCGTGATCGAGGACTGCCAGAAGCACGGACAGTTCGATCCGGCGACCATGGGCGGCGTGTCCAACGTCGGGCTGATGGCGCAGAAGGCCGAAGAGTACGGTTCGCACGACAAGACGTTTGCCGCGCCCGGCAACGGTACGATTCGCCTGGTTGATGCCGGCGGCAGGACACTGCTCGAACAAAGCGTCGAGCACGGCGATATCTTCCGCGCCTGCCAGACGAGAGACGAGGCCATCCGCGATTGGGTGAAGTTGGGCGTGACTCGCGCGCGAGCAACCGGCGCACCCGCGGTGTTCTGGCTCGACCCGGATCGTGGCCATGATGCGCAAATCATTCAGAAGGTGAATGCCTACTTACCGGAACAAGACCCCTCGGGACTGGAAATCAAGATCATGAAGCCGGTGGACGCGATGAAATTCTCGCTAGGGCGAATTCGCCGCGGCGAGGACACCATCTCCGTTACGGGGAACGTGCTTCGTGACTATCTCACCGACCTGTTCCCGATTCTCGAGTTGGGGACAAGCGCCCGCATGCTCTCGATCGTGCCGCTGCTCAGAGGCGGCGAATTGCTCGAAACCGGGGCCGGCGGTTCGGCGCCCAAGCACGTGCAGCAGTTCGTGAAAGAAGGTCATCTGCGCTGGGACTCGCTCGGTGAATACTGTGCGCTGGTGCCCTCGCTGGAGCTGATTGCGACGAAGACCGGCAACCCGCGGGCGGCGCTGCTTTCGAAAACGCTGGACGAGGCCATCGGCCGCTACCTCGAAGACGCCCGCGAGCCTTCGCGCAAGGTGAACGAGATCGACAACCGCGGCTCGACGTACTATCTCGCGTTGGCGTGGGCAAAGGCGCTCGCCGCCCAGGACGAGGACGGGGAGTTGAAGCAACGCTTCACTCCGGTAGCCGCCGCGCTAGAGGCGAACGCGGGCAATATCACTCAGGAGTTGTTGTCGGCGCAGGGCAAGCCGGTGGACATCGGAGGGTATTATTTCCCGGACGACGCTAAGTGCGCCGCAGCGATGCGGCCCAGCGATACCCTGAACGCAATCATCGACGGAATGTAGTGGCTTTGCGCGTCCGTGCCGGCGCGCGACGCGCACGCATGCAGATCTACTTTTGGAGATCCGAATTTCACTGGGCGAACCTTGGCGGAACATCGCTACCGGTGTCTGGCCTGCTGGTGGCAGCCTTATACTGGGGCAGCCAACCGAGCAGTTACCGCCTGAACTGACTACGGCTCTAAATCGCCATCTGGATGAGTTCCAAGTTCCAATTGTCGGCCACTGCTGGCCTGAAGGCGCCCACTGCCAATCTGGGTTGGCCGATGAGTTCCCCTCAGCTGTTGATTCTTTGGGGCGGCTGGTGGGATTTGCACTAAAAATAGATGGTTTGAAAATCGGTTTGTTTTGTTTTCAACATGTTGCAGACCACGTTCTTGGCGATTTTGTAAGCCAGAAAACCTTGTACCACCATTTTGTACCACTCCTGATGCCGATCTTGGGTTGATCGGAGACGGCATTTTTATCTACCTTGAAACGGGTGGTGGGAACCGCCGTGAAACTATGTTTTCCGGCACTCTGGACGGCTTCGCATTTGATGTATGTCTCCATGTACAGGTCGATCAGAGAGAGTTGAAATCAGCATGGACCGTATGTTAATGTATGTCTGTGCCCCGAGACATCGTTAAGCTTCGCAAGGTTGCTGGTTCGATGGTCATTTCGCTCCCGCAGAGCATCCTGTCCGAAATGACCCTCTGTGAGGGTGACCGAGTTCTTATCGAGTCCTTGGGCGCTACCAGACTTGTAGTTACAAAGGAGATGAAGGAAATGCCCAACACGCAAAGAGCGGAACTCGAATTAGCAGTGCTGGAGGCCAAGCAAGCGGCACATCATGAAGCGGGAGCGTCCCTATGTTACCAACACAACAACTCTATGGAACTCGACCTTCGGTTGTCAGACAGTGATGTGTTTGAACTCGAAATGCTGGAGCGGAATCGGGAAGCGGCGGAACTTGCCGTGGAAATTGCAAAGAAGCGGCTGGAAATTTTTGAGCTTCAGGGATCGGTTCCGGCTAACGAGTAGATTTTTTTCATTTAACTCGTTGGTGTAAAACCCGATCCGCCCGCACTCGCCAGCGCCGGTCATCGCCCACCAGGGTCACGCTGAAAATTTCTTTGGGACTAGGTTTCGGCCCACGCCCCGCCCTTCTTTGGAGTACGATGATTCGCATGGACGCAGAAGAAAAGCGACTAGTCATCAGCACAGTACGCCCCGGCACGCTCCACGAGTTTATGGACTTTTGGGCGACGAAATATTTTTACGATGACCAAAAACTGCACGACCTGGAAAAATTGTACTCCAACAACATTAGAGGCCCACATAGAGTCGAAACACTCACTGAACTTTTCAAATGGAAAATGGGCGTCTATGCGTCCGTGAAGAAAATCAGGAGCGGCCTAGAACAAAACTTCCTCTCAAAGATCGAGAAAGCGGCGGGCTTACCACCCGACATTTCAGCCAAAGACTTCCTTCAAGTACAGTTCCCGAACGGAGGCGTTATCGCTAGAATCTTCTGGCTACACTGTTGGTACCCAAAACGCTTTCCGATATACGACCAACACGTCCATCGTGCGATGGTCTTCCTTCGGACTGGGCAGGTGAACGAAGCGGACGAACTGGGCAATCTTAGCGACAAAAAGAAAATCGAACAGTACCTTCAATACGTCGATTTCTTTGAGCGATTTCGAGCCGTGAGCGAAGAGTTGTTCGATAACGAAAGCGATGGGGTTCCGGGGCGGAAGGCAGACCGGGCGCTAGTGACGTTTGGATTTGAACTCAGGTCGAAGACATTCCGAGAGATGATTTAGGGGCGACTGGCGGCTCCGTTCCTCATTCAAAACAGTTCGAGATGTCCGCTTCGCTGGTGCCGTCGTCCGGGATCGCACTCATCAGCACCGAGTGAACTTCTTCCATCTTCGGTTGCAGAGCTACAGCGCCCTTGAGCCATCCCTTCATTTGGCACTCGTGAAGGACGCTCATCAGGTCTTTGTACGCTCTCTCTGTTCGTTGGCGAGTGGTCACAGCAATACTTATGAGGGCCGGTACCACCTACCGCCGCACAGTCATTCCAAATTTTTCTGCTCTTCGGCTTTCAGAACCCCTATAGCCTTCCCAGCTTGAGCATGTGCGTTGTCATAAAATTCGTGTTTAGGATCACCCGGTTCGTATACGGTGCTTCCCACAACCTTTTGCAATGCTTTTGTCGAAGCTTCCGAAATGAGGTATGCTCCCGCCGCTGCATACTTCTCTATCTCGAATCTCGCATCTTTGAACTTTTGAAGTTCATTTTCATCGGGCTTCCATACTTCACTACGAACGATGCAATCGAATAGAGTGCCGTAGTAGTTTCGTACAACGGCTAGAGACTCCAAAATCTTCATGTATGCTTCTTGCTGTCGTTCCCATCGTTTTTGACTTCTGAACTGTTTTAGCGAAAGCTTGACGGCGATCCACGGGCCTGCAAACGATACGATTGCCGTGATGCCGACTTGTATCCAGGGGAGTATAGGGGATGTTGGCTGATCGGCCATTGCTTGGCGTTATAATATCACCGATGCCAACTGACCAAATCCTTGCTCTCTTGATCGCTGAACGTGACAAATTGAACGCTGCAATTTCCGTCCTTGGCGGAACTCCGGCGAAGAAAAGAGGACGCCCGCCGAAGTCGGCATCTATGCCGGATTGGGTCACTTCCAACAAGCTACCAGTCACTTGACGGTCGTGTTCCGGCCCTTCTCACCCGATGCCGCACCGCACTCAAAGAAAAATTTAACGGCATCTTCGACGGTGACCTTATCGCCTTGCAGGGCTTCGATTCCGCCCGCTGGTGGGGTCAATGATCCGTTGGTAAGGAATTCGTCCCGCTTAGTTCTCGCTACATCCCAGCGGGTTGTTTTGAGCGGGAAATGGCGAATCCGTTTTGGCTTGCCCTTGGCGTCCAGTTCCTTGCGGAGGTAGCCTTCGACGCACAGCGGGCAGGAACAATCTTGGACGCCTCTATCGCCGTCGTAAATCGGCTTGGTGTAGCCGTGAGAACACTTGGGAGAGTGGCGTCGGTAGACCCGCAATGACTGTTCCATAGACCCATTTTAACTCGGGCTTGTACCAGTCTTGTACCACTTGACAGGGTGTTTTTAGCTGTATCTACTTGACAAAAAAGATACATCTAAGTTGGGGCGGCTGGTGGGATTTGAACCCACGACATCCAGAACCACAATCTGGCGCTACTACCAACTGAGCTACAGCCGCCGTGCGTTTACCAGTTTAACATCCAGCTAGCCGTTAACCCAGTCCGGCCTTCTTCCAGAGCTGATTCACGCGCTGTTTCACCTCGTCGGGCATGCGAATCACGTCCGGCCAGGGACGCACGAAACCTTCTTCTTTCCATTTCCGCGTGGCGTCGATCCCCATCTTCGATCCGTAGTCGGGCAGGCGGCTGGAATGATCGAGCGAATCCACCGGCCCCAGCACAAACTGGATGTCCCGCTCCGGATCGATATTGTTCAGCGCCTTCCATGCCACTTCGCGCACATCCTGTACGTCCACGTCTTCATCCACCACCACAATGCACTTGCTGAACATGGCCTGGCCCAAGCCCCAGATCGCGTGCATCACTTTGCGCGCGTGCAGCGGGTACGACTTGCGAATCGAAACCAGAATCAGGTTATGGAACACGCCCTCGGCCGGCATCGAAATGTCGCGGATTTCAGGCAGTTGCAAGCGCATCAGCGGCAGAAAAATGCGTTCGATGGCCTTGCCCATATAGAAATCCTCCATCGGCGGCGGTCCCACAATAGTGGTCGCATAAACGGGACGCTTGCGATGAGTGACGCACGTGATGTGAAACACCGGGTACTCGTCTTCCAGTGAATAGAAGCCGGTGTGATCGCCGAACGGACCTTCGATGCGCTTTTCTCCGATCTCGACGTAGCCTTCCAGCACGATCTCCGCGTTGGCGGGAATTTCAAGATCCGACATCTCGCACTTCACCATCTCCACCGGCTTGCCGCGCAGAAATCCGGCCATCATCATCTCATCCAGATCGGGCGGCAACGGCAAAATCGCCGAGTACATCGTTGCCGGGTCCGAACCAATTGCAACGGCGACATCCATTCTCGCGGTTTTCCCTTCCCTCAAGCGACGCCGGTAATGCTCGGCGCCGTGCTTGTGCGTCTGCCAGTGCATGCCCGTGGTGCGCTCATCGTACACCTGCATCCGGTAGCAGCCGCAGTTGCGCTTGCCGGTGTCGGGATTGCGCGAGAACACCATCGGAAGCGTGATGAAACGGCCGCCGTCCTGCGGCCAGCAGTGCAGGATGGGGAAGTAGTCAAGTGAGAAATTGTCGCGGCGGATAATTTCCTTGCAGGGGCCGCTGGAAACCATCTTGGGAAAAAATGCGCCCACTTCAGCCAGTTTGGGCAGCATCTTTAACTTGCCGATCAATCCCTCCGGCATGCGCATCTCGAGAAATTCGTAGATGCGCTGCGCGATGGATTCCACCGAGTCCACTTCGAGCGCAAGCTCCATGCGACGCGTGCTGGCAAAGCTGTTGATCAGCACCGGAACGCGGCTGCCCTTGGGCTTTTCGAACAGCAGCGCGGGGCCGTTGTTCTTCACGGACCGGTCGGCGAATTCGGTGATCTCGAGAAAGGGATCCACTTCCACCGAGATGCGTTTCAGTTCTTTCTTCTTCTCCAACGTGTCGATAAAGTCGCGCAGGTCGCTATATGCCATAGAGGATGTCTTGCAAAGTCCAGGTTTTACTATGATGGAAATTCACTCTCATGACAAATCGAACCGCTTTCATCACCGGCGCCAGCCGGGGTATCGGACGGGCGTGTGCTTTGGCGCTGTCGGAGGCGGGCGCGCGGGTGGCGCTCGCGTCGCGCAATACCGCTCAATTGGAAGAACTGGCGGGCGAGATTCGCGCGCAGGGCCGCGAAGCGTTTGCCGTCACCATGGACATGACCAGCGCCGAGTCCATTCAGAGCGCCTTTGCCAGGACCGTCAAGGAGTTCGGTCCGGTTGCGATTCTGGTGAACAACGCCGGCATCACCAAGGACGGCCTGGCGCTGCGGATGAAGAAGGACGATTGGGACAGCGTGCTGGCCACCAATCTGACCGGTTCCTTTCTCGCCACCCAGCAAGTGCTGCACCACATGATGAAGGAACGCTGGGGGCGCATCATCAACATCTCTTCCGTAGTTGGAGAAATGGGCAATCCAGGCCAGGCCAACTACGTCGCATCCAAGGCGGGGCTCATCGGACTAACCAAAGCGCTGGCGCAGGAGATGGGCAGCCGTAACATTACCGTCAACGCCGTTGCGCCCGGTTTCATCGAAACCGATATGACGCACAAACTTTCGACGGAACTCAAGGACAACCTGGTGGGTCACATTGCCTTGAAGCGCATCGGAGCGCCTGAAGATGTCGCCGCGGCCGTGCGTTTTCTGGCCAGTGAAGAGGCCCGCTACATCACCGGACACGTGCTGAACGTGAACGGCGGCCTGTACATGTAACGGGCGTCTGCGCTCACAATGGCCTCCATAGCTCACAATGGAAACATGCAAATGAACACGGAGAAGTTCCGTGTGGGTCTGGTGCAGATGAGCTGCGCTCTGGACCCGAACGAGAACCTGGAAAAAGCCATCTGGCGCATTCGCGAAGCGGCCGGACGGGGCGCACAGATCGTGTGTCTCCAGGAACTGTTCCGCTCACAGTACTTCTGCCGCGAGGAAAATGCGGAGCTGTTTGCGCTGGCAGAGCCGATTCCAGGCCCCACCACTCAGACGCTGGGCAGCCTGGCGCGCGAGCTAGGCATCGTGATCGTCGCTTCGCTCTTTGAGCGGCGCAGTGCGGGCCTCTATCACAACACGGCTGCCGTGATTGGCGCCGACGGCGAGGTGGAAGGCATCTACCGCAAGATGCATATCCCCGACGATCCGCTGTATTTCGAGAAGTTCTATTTCACGCCCGGCGATCTGGGCTTCGTGAACTTCGACACGCGCTTCGGACGCATCGGCGTGCTGGTCTGCTGGGATCAATGGTATCCGGAAGCTGCGCGCCTGTCGAGCATCGCGGGCGCGAACATCCTCTTTTATCCCACCGCCATCGGCTGGCATCCCTCCGAAAAAGCGCAGTACGGCGCCGCGCAGCTGGACGCGTGGAAAACGATCCAGCGGGCGCATGCCATCGCCAACGGCATTTACGTTGCGGCGGTCAATCGCGTCGGTTTCGAAGGACCGCCCGAGCATGGTCTGGAGTTCTGGGGCTCTTCTTTTGTGGCCGATCCATTTGGGCAGATTATCGCCGAGGCGTCCACCTCGAATGAAGAGATTCTGGTGGTGGAATGCGACCCGCACCGCATGGAAGAGGTTCGCCGAGGCTGGCCATTTCTGCGCGATCGCCGTATCGATGCCTATGCGCCGATTTTGAAGAGGTGGTTGGATTAAGGTGGCTAGATTAATGTGGCGGATGCCCGCGGAATGGGAGCCGCACGAAGCCACGTGGCTGGCATGGCCGCACGAGCGGACGGATTGGCCAGGGAAATTCGAGCCGATTCGGTGGGTGTACGGCGACATCGTCCGGCGGCTGGCTCGCGTGGAGCGGGTCCGCATTCTAGTGCAAGATGCGGCGCACGAAAAAAGCGCCCGGCGAGTTCTCGCCAAATGCGCCGCCGACATGAGCGCGGTTGAATTCTTCCGCTGGCCCACCAATCGAAGCTGGACGCGCGATTATTCCCCCATCTTCGTTCGCAACAGGAGTGGTGAGATCGCCATCACGAACTGGCTCTTCAATGGCTGGGCGAAATACGATAATTGGCGCGAAGATAACCGCATCCCGAGCCGCGTGGCCAGGCGTTTCAAAGTGACTCGCGAATTTGAGCCCGGCATCGTGCTGGAAGGCGGCAGTATCGACGTCAACGGCGCGGGACTGTTGCTCACTACCGAAGAATGCCTGTTGAGCGAATCGGTGCAGGTGCGCAATCCCGGGCTTAGCCGCGCCGACCTGGAACGATACTTCGCGGATTATCTCGGAATCCGCCAAACCATCTGGTTGAAAAGGGGAATTGCCGGCGACGATACGCACGGGCACATTGACGACGTAGCACGCTTTGTGGACGAGAAGACGATAGTGACATTCCTGGATCCCTCGCTGCGCGAAAACTTGAAGGTGCTGAAAAGAACTGGACTGCGTGTGGTCGCGCTCCCCATGCCTGCGCCAGTCTACTTCGACGGCCAACGGCTGCCGGCCAGCTACGCGAATTTCTACATCGCGAACGGCCTGGTGCTGGTTCCCACGTTCAACGATCCGAACGATCGCGTTGCTCTGAACACGCTCGCCAAGTTATTTCCATCCCACGAAGTGATCGGCATTTATTGTGGCGACCTGGTTCTCGGCCTGGGCACTCTTCACTGTATGACGATGCAACAGCCTCGACCCTGAAGCCATGCACTATCTGGACCTGGCCACGATCGCGCTCTATCTGATCGCGATCACCTGGTTCGGGGCGCATTTTCGCAAGAGCCAGCGCAATTTGAAAGATTATTTCCTGGGTGGCCGCAACGCGCCTTGGTGGGCCATCGCTTTATCCATCGTGTCTGCTGAAACCAGCACGCTCACCGTGATCGGCACGCCCGCGCTCTCCTTTTTCGGAAACTTCCAGTTCCTTCAACTTGTACTCGGGTATTTGCTGGCCCGCATCGTGATCTCCGCGTTGTTTCTTCCCCAATATTTTCGCGGCGAGATGTTTACTGCTTACGAATTGATGCGGCGCAGGTTCGGCGAGCGCACCCGGCGGCTCACGGCTGGAACATTCCTGGTGCTGCGCGCTTTAGCCGAAGGCGTGCGTGTGTTCGCCCTTTCCATCGTTATTTCGATTGTCCTGGGCACCGGCGAAATCTTCTCCATTCTTGTCATTGTGTGCCTGACGTTGTTTTATACCTTCGAAGGCGGAATGACGGCGGTGATTTGGACGGACGCCGTCCAGATGTTGTTGTATGTGGGCGGCGCCATCCTGAGCTTTTGGGTCATATTGCAGCAAATCCCCGGTGGCTGGCAGCATGTGAGCGCGCTGGCGGGCGCGGCGCACAAGTTTCAAATGTTCGATTTCCGCTTTGCCTGGACGCCCGAGTTCTTCTCGCGTAGCTACAGCTTCTGGGCGGGCGTAATCGGCGGCTGCTTCCTCACCACAGCCAGTCATGGAACCGAGCAATTGCTGGTGCAGCGGCTGTTGGCGGCCAAGAACGAGCAACAGAGCCGCGCGGCCTTGCTATCGAGCTGGTTTGTGATCTTCTTTCAATTCGTGCTGTTTCTTTTTATTGGCGTTCTGCTATTCGTCCACTACTCCGACACCCGCTTGCCCGCTCCGCAGCCGCCGGATTCCCTCTATCCGAAGTTCGTATGGAACAACTTGCCAGCGGGGGCCGCAGGCCTGGTGATTGCCGCAATTCTGGCCGCCGGCATGTCCAATTTGAGCGCCGCGTTGAACGCACTGGCTTCCACCACGGTGATGGATTTCTATAAACCCATGACCATGCGGCGCCATCCTTCGCGGTCCGACGCGCATTATCTCAGAGTGGCTCGCTGGGCCACGGTGGCCTGGGGCGTGATTCTGTTTCTGGTGGGATTAGTCGCGCGGCATGTGGGATCGGTGCTCGAAGCAGGCTTGACCATTGCGTCCATATTGTATGGCTCGCTCCTGGGAGTGTTTTTGCTCGGGCTGCTCACCAAACGGGTCCAGCAGAACTCGGCCATCGTCGCGATGATGGCCGGGTTGGCGCTCATGATCTACATTCGCTTCCAGACGGACATCGCGTTCACCTGGTACGTCGTCATTGGAACCGTTGCAACATTCTCGACGGGTTACGTACTTTCGCTATTCTTGAAAGAACCACGGAATGATTGAAGCGGGTGCGGATAAGAGCGGTCTCAAACGCGAGCTCGGTGTCTGGAGCGCCGCCGCCATCGTGGTGGGCACGGTTATCGGCAGCGGCATTTTTCTGGTGCCCAGCGCCATGGCGCGCAACGTCGGTTCGCCTCTGAAGATTTTCGGCGTCTGGATCGCCGGCGGCTTGCTTTCCCTGTTTGGCGCTTTGAGCTACGCCGAACTGGCGGCCGCGCTTCCTCAAGCCGGAGGGGAGTACGTTTATCTGCGCGAGGCCTACGGCCCATTGTGGGGCTTTCTATATGGCTGGACGCAGATGTGGGTGGCAAAGAGCGGGTCCATCGCCACGCTGGCCACCGGATTTTATATCTATCTGGCCAATTTTCGGCCGGAACTCGGGCAGGTTTGGGTGACCGCGCCCCTGCCGCTCGGCGAAGGCGGATCGCCGCTCCCCATTCGCTATGGCCAATTGCTGGCCATCGGAGTGATTGCCCTGCTGGCGCTGATCAATTACTTCGGCGTACGCGTCGGCGGAAATGTTCAGGTTGCAACCACTCTGCTGAAAGTTGCTCTCATCGGCGCGATTATTGTCATCGGTCTGGGATCCAGGCTCGGCAGCGTCGCCAATTATCACACATCTACCTTGGCCCCGGGAGGGATTTTGGGTTTCTTCGCGGCGCTGGTGGGCGCTTTATGGGCCTACGACGGTTGGAATAACGTCACTATGGTGGCGTCGGAAGTGCGCAAACCGCAGCGCAACCTGCCCCTTGCCCTCATTTTAGGTACGCTGGCGGTCATCGCGATTTATCTGTTGACTAATCTTGCCTATTTCTACGTCCTGTCCGCCGACGCCGTGGCCGCTACGGACCGTGTGGCCGCCGAGATGATGCGTCGAATCTTGGGCGCTCCGGGCGCGGCAGGAGTCAGTTTGGCCGCCATGATCTCCATTTTCGCGGCGCTCAACGGCTCTATTCTCTCGGGATCGCGCGTGCCTTTCGCGATGGCTCGCGACGGCCTATTCTTCCGTGTGGTGGAGCGAATTCATCCCATTCATCGAACCCCCAGCGTTTCCATCCTGATCTTAAGCGCCTGGGCCTGCCTGCTGGTGCTCAGCGGCCGCTATGACCAGCTCTATACGTACGTGATTTTTGCCAGCGCGATCCTTTATGGGATGGCCACGGCCTCGGTAATCGTGCTCCGTTTTCGACGTCCCGATCTGCCGCGCCCCTACCGCGTGCTCGGCTACCCTTTCGTACCAATTGCCTTCGTCCTCGGAATCGCCTGCTTAATCGTCTCGACGCTTCGCAGTTCCCCACGGGAATCGATCCTGGGGCTGTTCTTGATTTCTCTCGGCCTGCCCTTCTATTTTTACTGGAAAAAGCGGTCCGCGCCCTAGGACTTGTCCCATTTCGAGCAGTACCGGACCCGCCGGGATAGTACAAGGAATGTCTTCCCAGGGATCATTTGTTCGGTTTACCGAACAAGAAGCTTGAAAAGTGATACAGAATGAGGTACAAAGTTTATTGCAGTTCAATGAGATGACATGCTCCTGTTCGCTTTTCCGAACGGGAGATGCTCTAAGAGGTCAATTTCTTGAGGAGAGGATGAATGGACATTAACAAGATGCTGGCCGATTTGCGGCTGGAGCGGGAACAGATCGAAGAAGCAATCATGACGTTGGAACGGCTGGCTCGTGGCCGTGGCAGACGGCGTGGACGTCCGCCGGCCTGGATGTCGCAAATCAAGCGGCGCGGGCGCCCTCCGGGCAGCAAGAATCGTCCGAAAAACGAACCCAAGGGCTCAACGAAAGTCGTCGCTGCCTAAGTGGCAAACGTCCGGGCGCTCAGTTGGCGCCTAACGATACAGTAGATATCGATCCCTTTGCTGGATGAAACCGGCCAGGGAGTCTTTCATTTTATCAAGGATGGCCCGGGGATCGGCGCCATCCTTTAAGTCCTTTAGCACCTCTTTGTTCCCCACCAGGAAGCGGTTTTCCTGCCAGGCAATTCTCCCCGGGTATAGCTTGTTTAATGCATATCCAAGTTCTAGCCCGAGTCTCGTGCTGTCGAATGTATCCCGGTTGGTGACGATGAAACGTACGCCGTCGATGGTCTTTCCGCTGAAATTGGACGAGGTAGGCTGGAAGCGGGCCGGATACACGCGAACTCCAGGAATATACCGCCCGTTTAAGAAGGCCGCCAGCTCACGGCCGTGGATCCAATCGGCGCCTATTAGCTCAAACGGGCTATCGGTTCCGCGTCCGACCGAATAATTCTCAGACGCTTCCAGCATCGCGATTCCCGGATATAGGAGCGCGGCATTCAGGCCTCGCATATTGGGCGAGGGATCCACCCATGGCAAGCCGGTGGCGTCGAACCAATCCAGGCGATCCCAGCCCCGCATTGCCACCACATGCAGATCCAGGCCGAGCTTTCGCTCTCCGTTCGCCATGGCCGCTAATTCGCCCAATGTCATGCCATGCCGGACTGGAATCTCGAAGCATCCGGTGAACGATTGCAGATCCTGGTCCAGCATGGGGCCTTCGGCATGAACCCCGGTGATCGGGTTTGGCCGGTCCAGCACGAAAAATGGCAAATGTTTCCTGGCCGCCTCCTCCATGCCGAAGAGCATCGTGCAGGAATAGGTATAAAAGCGCGCCCCGACATCCTGAATATCGAAGACCAGGGCATCCACGTTGTCGAGCATTCCGGACTCCATCCGGCGGGAGGAAGCTCGGTACAGGCTAATCACCGGCAACCCGGAAATCGTGTCTTTTGTGTCAGGCACATCGGGATGATCCACTGCGCCCGCCAGGCCGTGTTCGGGAGAGAAGAGCGCCGTTATGTGGATTCCGGATGCCAGCATGAGATCGACATTTCGCCGGCCGTCACGGCTGATTCCGGTTTGATTCGTGATGAGACCGATCCGTTTGCCGCGCAAGGCGGCGAAATTGTCTTCCGCCAGTACGTCCAGGCCGGTGAGTACTTCCCCCTTCGGTTCCACTTCACGGTGCAGGCCCGGACCGACGATGGTTTCGTTGTAGCCGGTGAGTTTCACGCCCAGAGCATTAATCCCCAACGACGCAGCCGCGATGGTGGCCACCCGGCCGCGCAGCGCAACCATCGAATGGCCGCGATGAGGATGCACCGCATTGGCCAGGATGATGACGTAGGAGCGGCTGAACGGGTCAATCCACATCGACGTGCCCGTGAACCCGGTGTGGCCGTAGGAGCCGATCGGGAACAATTCGCCGCGATTGCTCGAATAGGGTGAATCGATGTCCCAGCCCAGGCCGCGGAGAATCGGCTGGTCGGCCGGCGATTGCGGTGTAGTGAACTTCTCAATCGTCGCGGGGCTGAAGAGCCGGACGCCATTGCCCTGACCTTCGTCGCCTTTTACCTGGCCATCGTCCAGCATCATCTGCGCGAACCTGGCCAGATCCCCAGCGGTGGTGAAGACGCCTGCGTTGCCCGCGACGCCTCCCATATAGCGCGCCGTGTCGTCGTGCACTTCGCCGCGCAAGGGCTGGCCGGTAGCTGGATCGATTTCGGTGGGAGCAATACGCGCAGCGAGCGATGACGGAGGCAGAAAGGTAGTTTCGAGCATGCCTAGCGGCTGGTAGAAGTTTTCGCGCGCATATTCGTTCAGCATCTTTCCAGTCAGCCGATGCACGATTTCGCCGAGCAGGATGAAATTGATGTCGCTATACACGAAACGAACACCGGGAGGGCCGGCGGGCTGGTCGATGAGCGCGCGTTGAATGCCGGTCTGGTAGCCGCTCCAGGCGGGCTTCAGATCCAGGTCCGGCCGCAGTCCCGAGAAATGCGTCATCAGGTTACGGATGGTGATGTCGCTGTGGCCGCCCTGAAATTCGGGCAAGTATTTCGTGACCGGATCGTTGAGCCGGATCTGGCCCTGTTCGAAGAGCCGCATGATGGCGGGCGTTGTGGCGACCACTTTGGTGAGCGATGCGATGTCGAATATGGTGTCGAGCGTCATCGGCTCGCGATGCGGGACCAGCGCCCGGCTGCCATAAGCTTTCTGATAGACCACTTGCCCGTTGTGTCCGATGAGCACCACCGCGCCAGGAATGAGCCCCTCCTGGACGGCGCGCTCCATCTGCCGATCCACGGCAGCCGCTCCTGAAAAGCCTTCCTGGGCATTCAGACAGATGCCGGACAGGAGCAGGAGCAGGACTCTCATTGCAGTTTGCCGGCGATTTCGTCGAGAACCTTCGCGAGCTCGGCGTCTTTGGAGGTAATGCCCTGGGCGTCGTGCGTGGTCAGGTCGACTGTGACGCGATTGTAGACGTTGAACCACTCCGGGTGATGCTCCATCTTCTCGATGGCGAGCGCCGCCGTGGCCATGAATCCGAAGGCGTGGATGAAGTCGGCGAATTTGAATTCCTTGTGCAGTTTTCCGTCAACGACGTCCCAGCCGGGGAGACTGGAAAGCGCGTCCTTAAGTTCCGGTCCCGAGAATCTTCGCATACTTCCATTATCGCGCCCTACTTCGTCGATCCGTTTCGGCAAACAATCGGCTAACATGTCGGGAGCTTATAATGACGAGGTTTGGCAGTATGTATCTGAGATTCGTAGTTTCCCAGATCCACGAAGATTCCGAGCGTCAGCTAGGAGTGTTTCACGCGGCATCCTGCCCGCATACACGGATTGGTATCAAGACTGGCACTGTTCTTGATATAGCGCCAGATCTGCACAAGATCGACGGCGGCCTCCGGCGCAAGAACGTAGCGATTCTCACTCAGACTGGGCTTTTAGGTTGGCAAGGTAGAGGTCCAGTTGGTTTTCCGGAATACCCTGGCCCCGGTCAAGCTGACCGATGCCGCGCCGAATCTTCGCGTTGATTGCGGCTTTGTTTTCCAACAGCCAGCGATCCTGTTCTTCCTGCGTTTCAAGAAGGTAAAGAAGAGCTTCCTCCGCGCTCGCGGCGCCGGTCGCTTGAATCTGTCTCTGAATTCGAGCCTGCAGAGACGTATCGTGGATTTTTATGTTCATGGGCGTTGGAGTAAACGATACATCACGCTAATATATCCCGGGAGACTCTGGAGACCTCGCAATGAGCAAACTGATCATGTGGAATTTGCTTACCCTCGACGGCTTCTTCGATGGAATCGGGGGGTGGGCGCTGGATTGGCACCAATGCGTCATCGACGATGAGTTCGAGAGTTTCTCGCTGGAGCAGTTGCGCTCGGCCGGCATGCTTCTGTTTGGCCGCGTCACGTATGAAGGCATGGCTGCGTACTGGCAATCCGCGCAGGGCGAGACGGCCGGCTTCATGAACAGCCTGCCGAAAATGGTGTTCTCGCGAACGCTCGACCGGGCCGAATGGAAGAACACGAGACTTGTCAAAGGTGACGTAGCGTCCGAGGTGCGGGAGCTCAAGCGTCAGGGCGAAAGAAACATCTTCGTATTCGGGAGCGCAAACCTATCCGCGACTCTGATAGAACACGCGCTGTTCGACGAGTATCGCCTGGCCCTGGTCCCGGTTGTGCTGGGAAGCGGCAGGCCGTTGTTCGCGCACAGCCCCGGCCGGTTGCGCCTGAAGCTTCTGGAAGGGCGCACGTTGTCGTCGGGATGCGTAATTCTGCGCTATGAGCCACGCCCTCTTTGAACGGCGACTGCTTACGTCCAGGAGATTTCAGCGACAAATGGCTGCCGAGCGGAGCCGGACCTCGCTCTGGGAGACTGGGGATATGGGGGCTCTGCGTTTGGAACACGTCAGCAAGGATTACGTCACGGAAGGTAGCTCCGTGCCGGCTCTCCACGACGTGAGCCTCGATTTTCGCGCCGGGGAGTTTGTGGCGTTGGTAGGGCGCAGCGGATGTGGAAAATCCACGCTGCTGAACCTGGCGGGCGCCATGGATTTTCCGACGTCGGGAACGGTCTGGCTGGATGGTGTGAGCACTTCCACGCTCCCGGATGCGGCGTTAACGCGCGTGCGGCGCGAAAAGGTAGGGTTCGTCTTTCAGAGTTTTCAGCTGCTGCCTACTCTGTCGGTGATGGAGAACGTCGAACTGCCGTGCATGCTGGCAGGGCGCACAGAATCGCGCGCCGCGGCGGCCGAACGATTGCGCTGGGTTGAGATGGAGGCGTTTGCGAACCGCATGCCCTATCAGCTGTCGGGCGGACAGACGCAGCGGGTGGCCATCGCGCGGGCGCTGGCGAACTCCCCTTCCATTCTCCTGGCCGACGAGCCGACGGGGAACCTGGACACCGCCACCAGCGAAGTGATTCTCGCTTTGTTGAGGCGCGTCGCCGGCGAGTTGGAAACCACCGTTCTGATGGCGACCCATAGCCTGGAAGCGATCGGGATGGCGGACACCATCGTGCGCTTGCAAGACGGCCGGGTAGAAAGCGTGAGTCCCGCCGATCGGGAAGCGTTGCGGCGTCCATGACTGCGATTGAGTTGTTCTATCGCTTGATCCTCCGGCCGTTGAGGCGGCAGCGGCTTGGAACCGCGCTCACCGTTCTGGCTGTTGCTCTGGGGGTGGCCGCGGTGCTGGCAATCGAGCTGGCCGGTCAGGCCGCCGCTGGCTCCTTTCGTTCTTCGCTCGAGACTTTGACGGGAACCGCCAATCTGGAAGTCACCGCCACCGGCGGAATCCCTGCCGAAGTGTTCGCTCGCCTGGCAACCTTGCCGTATGTTCTGAAGCTGCATGCCCGTATTGAAGACTACGGAGTGATCGACGGTGCGGTCCGGCGCACCGTCCCCATCCTAGGGATCGACCTGGTTTCAGAAGGAGCGATTGAAGGCGCCAACGCTCCGGCGGGGCCTCGCACGTCTGAGGATATCCGCGTCAGCGACTCCGTTTGGCTCAGCTCCCGGCTGGGATATAAAACCGGCGATCGCGTTCGCCTGCTGATCAACGATACAGCGTCGGATTTTACCGTTCGTGGGGTGCTCGACGACCAGGCCGGCGACGTGGTTCTGATGGACCTGGCGCCGGCCACGCGAGTGCTGCGGCGAGGCGGAAGGCTCGACCGGATTTTGATCGAAGCTCCACCGGCGCGCTCCATAGACGAGTGGGAGGCCCTGCTACGCCGAAGCCTTCCTCCCGGCGTCAGCATCGCGCGGCAGGGCGCGCAGACCGGGGACAACCGGCGGATGCTGGAGTCGTTCCGCTGGAATCTCCGCGTCTTGAGCTATGTTTCGCTAGCCGTCGGCGCGTTCTTGATTTACAACACCATTTCCGTGTCGGTGGTGCGGCGGCGGTTCGAAATCGGCATTCTGCGGGCGCTGGGCACGCCTCGCTCAGCGATCTTGGCGGGAGTTCTGGGCGAAGCCTGCTGCTTCGGCCTGCTGGGCGGCTTGCTTGGAATCGTTCTGGGACGCGTGATGTCGGAAGGCGCGGTCAAGCTGGTGGCATCCACGGTTGCCTCGCTGTATTTCAGCAGCCGGCCGGCGGCCATCTCGCTGACCTGGGAAACGGCGCTTTGGGGGATCGCGATGGGCGTTGGAATCTCCTTCGTCTCGGCATTGGGACCCGCTTGGGAGGCCTCCCGCGTGGCGCCGGTGGAAGCCATGGCCCGGGGCCGGCGCGAACATCAGGTTCGGGTGCACCGCTGGCGGTCCGCCGGCGCCGCTGTGATTCTTGCGGGCGCCGCGTGGGTCGCTTCCCGCCAAAACGCAGTGGATGGCAAACCGCTCTACGGCTACCTTTCCGCGCTGCTGTCGATTGTGGCGTGCGCGCTCGCCATTCCCGCGCTAGTCTCCGTTCTAGCGGCGATGACTGCCGGATTGGTCCGCCGCGTGTTGGGGGTGGAAGCGCTCCTCGCCACCCGCAGCCTGGCAGGATCGCTGCGGCGCACCTCCGTCCTGGTTGGAGCGCTCGCCACCGCCATCGCCGTACTTACGGCCATCGGCATCATGGTGGGGAGTTTTCGCGAGACCGTGTTGGTTTGGCTGGACGATGTTCTGCAAGCCGATCTCTTCCTCAGTCCCGCAGTCCCGGCGGGAGCGGACCGCCATCCCACTCTGTCGGCGGAAATCCCCGCGCAGATCGCTCAGCTTCCCGAGGTGCAAGCAGTCGATCAATTGCGCACGTACGAAATCCGTTATCAGGGACTGCCCGCGACAATTGGCGGCGTGGACGCCCGTGTCAGGGGGCGTGGGAGGCGTTCGTTGTTGTCGGGAGCGGCTGCCGAAGGAGTGTTTCGTCAGCTCATTGGAAACGACGCGGTGATCGTCAGCGAACCATTTGCCAACAAGCATCGGGTACAGGCCGGTGACATCCTCAAACTCAGCCTGGGCGGAAAAGTCGGGTCATTTCGCGTGCTGGACATTTACTACGATTATTCGAGCGAAGGCGGTGTCATTCTAATGGATCGCGCCACGCTGTTCCGATACCTTCCGGACGCCGAACCGAGCAACGTCGCTGTTTATCTAAAGTCGGGCGTGTCGCTCGATCAAGGACAACGCGCGGTGGAGCGCGTGACCGCCGGGCGGCGTATTGCGGTGATGCGGAATCGGACTCTGCGAGATCAGGCCATCCAGGTTTTCGACCGGACTTTCGCCATCACTTATGTGCTGGAGGCCTTGGCCGTATTTGTGGCCGTCACCGGTGTGGGTGGCGCGTTGCTCGCTTTGGTGATCGACCGCCGCCGCGAATTCGGGCTGTTGCGTTTCCTGGGTGCATCCGGCCATCAAGTCCGGGGCATCATTCTATTCGAGGCCGGTCTGCTAGGCGTTCTGGCGAACTTCGCCGGCGTGGCGTTGGGATTCGTTCTTTCGCTGCTGTTGATTCATGTAATCAACAAACAATCCTTCGGATGGACCATTCAGTTTCACTGGCCTGTCGCGGTGCTGTTGAGCGCGCTTTCCATAGTTTACGCCGCAACGGTGCTTTCGGCCCTCTACCCAGCCAGGTTCGCAATGCGCCTGGTGCCCATTGAGGTGATTCATGAGGAGTAGCCGAAGCCTTGCCCTTCTATTGACGTTGTGGCTCGCCCTGAATGCTCCGGCAGCGGACGATCCGTATCGCCTGGCGCTTCCGAATTACCGCTTCGAATTCCCTCGCGACCATTTCAATCACCCGGAGTTTCAGACCGAATGGTGCTACTACACGGGCAATCTTCGAACAGCCGAGGGCCGGCGCTTTGGCTTTGAGCTCACTTTTTTCCGCCAGGCCGTCAGTCGGCAGCCGGCAGAAAACGTTTGGGATCTAAAAGATGTTTGGATGGCGCATCTGGCGCTGAGCGACATCCAGGGCGGACAGTTCCTCCATACCGAGCGGTTCAACCGGTCCGGTCCGGGCGTCGCAGGCGCAGACCTGAAGCAAGCTCGCGTCTGGAATGGCAACTGGCAAGCCCAATGGACTTTCGATCCCGCTCTCGCGGGTGGTAGCACCCAAGCATTACAAGCCGTCGCCGACCGCTTTTCCCTGGAGCTTTCTTTGAAAGCGGAGAAGCCGGCGGTAATTCATGGCGTGAATGGAGTGAGCCAGAAGGCGGAGGGCCCAGGCAAGGCGTCGCACTATATATCCTTCACGCGCCTCGCCACCGCCGGCACTGTCGTTTTAGACGGAAAACGATTCCCCGTCCAAGGCGCCAGCTGGATGGATCACGAATTCTTCAGTCACCAGCTCGAATCGAACCAGAGTGGTTGGGATTGGTTCAGCTTCCAGATGGAAGACCGGTCTGAGCTCATGCTGTTCCGTCTGCGTCGCCCAAGAGGAGGCATAGATCCCTATTCGGCTGGGACATTCATAGATTCTCAAGGTCGCGCCAGACATCTTGCCGCCGGCGATTTTGCAATGACACCGGGAAAAACCTGGACGAGCGCCGCAACGGGTGGACGTTATCCCGTGGAATGGACCATCGAAGTGCCGTCGATGGGTTTCAAGGCTGCGCTTCGCACGCCGCTGGTGCAGCAGGAAATCACCGGCAGTACAAACTATTGGGAAGGGGCCATAGACATTGACGCGACAAAGCTCGGCCACCGGGTTCAAGGAGTTGGCTATCTGGAAATGACCGGATACGCGGGACGCATCGCCGGTTTGGACTAATGCCGGTTTGGATTAAATGCCGGTTTGGATTAAATCCATCTGGATGTATACTCTGTTCCCATGGACCCCAAATATACGGATAAATTTCTTCGGACCACCGGCAGCGCCGCCACGAAGGTCGCGAGCGACCCCCAGACCGTTCTGCATGCCTCCTTCGACGCCATCATTCAGGGTAACTTCGAGGCTTTCGGCCAGTCCGTCACCGAAGACGTCGAACTGAATATAAGCGGATTTGGCGCACTGGATGGATCCTGGCGTGGCCGCGATCAAGTGATTGCCGCAACCCGCAAGAACTTCGGACTGCTGGGTGAACAGAAGCCTGAGATCGAGAGCATAATCTCAGAAGGCAATCGCATCGCTGTTCTGTTACGCGAGCGCGGGGTGTTCAAGGCGAACGGACAAGCTTATAGCGTTCGCGGCGTCCAATGGTTCACATTCGCGGAGGGCAAGATCAGCAAAATCGACGAGATCGTCGTCGCAACTTCCTGACGCACGCTTACTTCACCGCGGGCGCTTCGACGGGCATTAGAAAATCGAAATCGCAACCCAGGTCGGCTTGCGTCACGTGATCCAGAAACAATCGGCCGTAGCCGCGCTCGTAATGATGCTTGGGTGGAGTGAAGACGCGCGCGCGGCGATCCAGTTCATCGGCGGGCACCAGGAGCTCCAGCCGGCGGGCCGAAACATCCAGCAGGATCTCGTCGCCGGTCTCCACCAGCGCGAGCGGGCCCCCGATGGCCGATTCAGGGGCGACATGCAGCACCACCGTGCCGTACGAGGTGCCGCTCATGCGGGCATCGGAGATTCGCACCATGTCGGTGACGCCCTCGTTCAGCAGCTTGCGCGGCATCGGGATGTGGCCCCATTCCGGGAAACCCGGCGCGCCCTTGGGACCGCAGTTCCGCATCACCAGCACCGTGTCGCGATCCACCGGCAAATCGTCGCGGTCAATCCCGGCGAACATTTCATCGCGAGTCTCGAAAACAAATGCCCGTCCTTGATGCTGCAACAAATTTTGCGACGCGGCGGTCTGCTTAATCACGGCGCCATTCGGCGCCAGATTGCCATGCAGTACGGCAATGCCACCCTCCGGATAGAGCGCCCGCTCGCGCGAGCGAATTACGGTATCGTTCAGCGGACGCGCCCCGCCGATGTTCTCGCCGATGGTTTTGCCGTTGACGGTCTGGCAATCGCCCTGGAGCAGATCCTGAATGCTGTTCATCACCGCGGGAACTCCGCCCGCGTTAAATAAGTCCTCCATCAGATATTGGCCCGACGGCTTGACGTCCACTATGCAAGGGGTGCGCCGCGAGATGCGGTCGAAGTCCTGGAGCGTGAGTTGGATGCCGAGCCGGCCGGCGATCGCGATCAGGTGAATCACGGCGTTGGTGGATCCGCCCAGCGCCATCAAAACGGTGATCGCGTTTTCAAAAGCAGCGCGCGTCAGGATGCGCGAGGGCTTCAGCCCCGGCTCAATCATCTCCACCGCGGCTCGTCCGCTCAGTTCGGCGATCGCCATCCGACGCGAATCGGGCGCGGGGATGTTGGCGCTGCCTGGCAGCGTCATACCCAGCGCTTCGGCCAGGCTGGTCATGGTGGACGCGGTGCCCATCACCGTGCAGTGGCCGGCGGTGCGTGCGATGCATCCTTCGATTTCGCACCATTCCTCTTCACTCAGACGGCCGGTGCGATATTGATCGAACAGCTTCTTGCCGTCTGTGCCGGAGCCGAGCCGCTGGCCGCGCCATTCACCCGCCAGCATGGGACCGCCCGGCACCACGATGGCGGGAATATCGGCGCTGGCCGCGCCCATCAGCTGCGCGGGTGTGGTCTTGTCGCAGCCACAAAGCAGTACAACGCCATCCAAGGGATTGGCGCGAATCGATTCTTCCACGTCCATCGCCATGAGGTTGCGATACAGCATCGTCGTCGGCCGCATGAACATTTCGCCCAGCGAGATGGTGGGGAACTCCAGCGGAACACCGCCCGCGGCCCACACGCCCCGCTTCACCGCCACCGCGACGTCGCGCAAGTGCGCGTTGCAATTGTTGAGTTCGCTCCAGGAATTGCAGATGCCGATCACCGGCTTCCCGTCGAATACGTCGGACGGAAACCCTTCCGAGCGGAGCCAGGCACGCCGTCCGAAGCCATAGTATTCCGGCGCTTGAAACCATTCACGGCTGCGATTGTTTTTCATGGCGATACCCGCCCAGTGTACCGGACCGCCGCCGGTTGCGCCTGGCCGGGGATGCATGGCTATGGTAGGATAGTTCAGATTTACAATTTGCGCTTCAATATTGGGGATTTATGAAAGACCGCTCTTCCGGGGCCTCGGACCTAGCGGGTGAAGCCTACGTCGTCATTCGCGAGCGAATTCTCCGCGGCGAAGTAGCCATCGGCCAAGTGATCTCCCGCCGCAAAATTGCGGCCGAACTGGGCATGAGTTTTCTGCCTGTTTCCGAAGCGTTTCTGCGGCTGGAATTCGAAGGTCTGCTCGAAAGCCGGCCGCGCGCCGGAACGCGCGTGCGCATTCCCAGCAAGGAAGATGTACGCGGCCATTATCTGGTGCGTGAAGCGCTGGAGGTGGAGGCGGCGCGCCAGTTCAGCGAGATGGCGACACCGGAGGAACGCTCTGAGCTGCTGAAGCTCGGCCTGCGCGTGGATGCCATGCGCTCGCAGCCGGAGACCAATCGCTTCTACTTCCTGAAGCTGCATGAGAAACTCCACCGCCGCATCGTGGAGTGCACCCGTTGCCAGGCGCTGTGCGATGCCATCGACAGAACGCGCGCCCTGTCAACCACCTGGCTGTGCGTGGGAAGGTCGTTCAACGGAATGCCGTCGCATCGCCATCAAGACCTGATGGAAATACTGGTGGGGACAGATCGCGATGCCGCGGCGGAGGCCATGCGCGACCACGTAATCAGCAGTATGCTGCGGGCCGTAGAACGCCTGGAGCCCTACTTCCATGCGCGCAAGGCGCAGGGTAAGACGTACTCGCGCAAGCAGCTGACCATCAAACTTCCCGCCGCAACCGACACGCAAGCTTCGCAAGCCAAAGCCTGACCAAACCTTGCCGCGGCCAAGCGGGAGCGGTCGGCTTAGTTGGTCAATCTGGGCTGATGCAGGATCGCTTTTCGCGTCTGCTCCAGGCTGGTCTTCAAGGCTTCGGCCGGCAGCTCGTGCACGATGGGACCCAGCACCTTGGCCACCAGGAACGGAATGTCGCGGGTGAGCGTGACCGATTCGCAAGCGATGAAGACGCCCCCGTCGCTTTCCTCGAAAAACCAATAGCCATTGATGCGCCACATCAGCCCGCGATCGTGGCCGGCCGGCAGTGCGCGCTCGTTTTGCTTTCCCGCATTATTGATCTCCACCACGCGCTGGCTCGCAGAACGGCTGTACACTCGCTTCGAGTCCAGGGAAACCCAGTGAATCTGGTTGTCGATATCCAGCACGTCGGAGATGAAAAACTTCGATCTGACCGCGCGCGTTCGAACCGCAAAATCGTTGCCGCTATGCGACAGCACCTTCACCGCGCTGACGTCGGGCGCGTAAATCCGGAGATGTTGCGGATAGTCTTGCATCACGCCTAACGTTTCTTGGAGCGTGGTTCCGGGAACGAACACAGCGCCCATCCAGTCCTGAATGAGGCCGCCCGGGATTGTCACAATGCCGTTGCCTTGGCAGGGCTTCGCCACTACCGCGCCGGCCAGCAGGCTGAGGCGGATATCGGCCGAGTCCTCAAACCACAGGAAGCGCTCGCCGCTCCAGCGCGGTTGCATCTTTGCGTCGGTGCTGGCGATGTAGCGATCAAAAGCCTCGATGGTCTCGGGCTTGAGATCGACGGCCGGACATTCGCCGGCGCAGGCGCACAAAATAACCAGGGTGAGAAGGAGCCGCGGCAGCTTCAGACCGCTCCCACCGGCTTCTTGGCGACGGCCTCCACCACTTCGCGATAGCTGTGGGGCGCTGCGCCGCCGAAAAGCTGTTTCAGGCCGGCCTCCACGCTCCAATCCATGCGGCGCACGATAGCTTCGGCCATGATGGGCTCGATATCGATTTCACGCAGCGTGGCGGCCACTTCCTCCATCTCGCGGGCGCGGCGTTCGCCATGCACCACCGCGCGTCCAACCATGTAGTCGGCTAGCTTTTTCCACTGGATGCCGGGAAAGCTTTCGGCCAGCGACGCGAAGACGCGTTCGTCGGCGTGGTAGCGGCACGCGCCGAGGACGCACTCGGTGAGCAGCGCCTCCAGGCCTTTGACGATGATGCTGCGGAACATTTTCGTGGCGGCCGCCGTGCCAACGTCGCAAGAAACGATCTCGGCCGAGATCCCAAAAGGCGCCAGCCTGGCGACGAACTCCTGCGCGCCGCCGCCCCCCGCCAGCATGGGAACTTTGTGGCCGTACGGCGGAACGGGAGCCATCATCGCGATCTCGGCAAAGCGTGCGCCAGTCTGTTCGACGACGCGCGCGATGGATTGTTTCACCCCCGGAGAAACCGAATTCAGGTCGGCGTAGAGGTGCGCCCCGGTCAAATACGGCGCGTTCTGTTCCGCCGCGCTCGCGGCTTGATCGGCCGTCACGGCGGATAGCATAATGTCGCACGCAGCGGCGAGTTCCTGGTTCGAGCCGGCCAAACGGGTCTGGGCGTCCCGCGCGCGCTGCCGCAGCTTATCGGTGATGTTGATATCGAAAGCGGTGACCGAATCGATGCCCGGCTGCCGCAAACCCTCCGCAATATGATACGCCGCTTCCCCGAATCCGACGAATCCAATTCTCATTGCGGCCGCCATCGGACCATACTACTTGATTGCCGTGGCTTGCGCCTGTTCGGCGCGCATGCGGCGCTGCTCGGCTTGCACCGTGATGATCGACATCCACATGCCGAGAGGATGCGCGCCCGCGTCCACCAGCGGATGCGGCTTGAGCGATCGCACCGCGTCGATGCTTTCGTCCTTCATGGTCTCGAGCACCACCGCCTGCTCCGCGGTGAGCCCGTACTCGGAGGCCAGCAATGGCGTGTTCTCGAACAACTTGCGGCGCAGCGGCTGGCTGAATCGCAGATCGTACAGCAGCTTGTTCAGCGGATAAACCGACGGATCGGGATGCTTGTAGAACTGATAGCCTTCGGCGCTTCCGAAGGCAAACTTAGCCGCGGGCTCGGGTGTAGTCGGCGTGCCCTTCTTATTGGGGATGAACCGCATTACCGCATGACCGTGATGCCAGGTGGGCTGATAAGTGATCAACTCGCCCGGCTGCTGCCCGATTGCGCCGAAGAGAATCATCCAGGGCAGCATTTCGGTATTGCCCACTTCGTCCAACTGCTCGTTGTTGAGCTCCAGAAGCGCATTGTTGTTGCCGCGCTCCATGTGCGCGATGGCCCACCAGTCGAAATCGAACGCGGGTTGCGGATACTTCCAGGCGCCCGGATAATGCGACATTCCGCCGCTCGCGACGATCGCGATCCTGTACGGCGATTTCAAAATGGCGTCGCGGATGGCCGCGCCCAACTGCGCGCAGCGCCGGGCCGTCGGCAGAGGAGGCAGGTAAGTATTGACGAAAACCGGGATCACCGGCAGCGGGCGGCCTTCGATCACCCATTCGTACACCGCGGCGAACGCATGGCCCAGTTCGGCGTCCTGCGAGTAGGTGAGATCGAAGCCGTCGGCCACCAGATCGTTCAGAATCTCTTCGGTGAAGGGATGCACCGGCAGCGCGTAACTCCGGCGCGCGAACGCAGCTTTCGATTTCTCGCCGCCCACAATCGCGAAGGTGGGCACGGCGGAAAGGAAAAATGTTTCCAGATGGTCGCTTCCGATCACCATCACTGCGTCGGGCCTGGTTTCATCCAGGCTCTTGCCAAGCTCACGCATCGCGGCGATGTCGGCGTCCAGTTGCGCCTTGTCGTCGCTCGGCGGATAGGTGAATAGCTGCGGCGCGTGAACCGTCGCGGCTGCAAAGACGATTTCTCCCATACAGTTACCCCCTTACAACGGTCCGGGCATTGCTCCGCAGATCCGCGGACGGCTCTTCGACCAGTTCTTCCACGTATTCAACGCCCAGTTCGGCTAGCTTGGCGCGCAGACCATAAATCTCGACACCCAATTCGCCTTTCACCAGGCGCTCACGGGTCTTCTCTTCCTTGCCGCGGCGCTGATCGCCCGCTTTGGCCACCTCAGCGGCAATCGCGCGCGGCACAACCACTACGCCGTCGGCATCGCCCACGATCACGTCGCCCGGATGCACCAGCGCGCCCGCGCACACCACCGGAACGTTCACGGACCCGGGGCTGGCCTTCACCGTGCCTTGCGCGGAAATCGCCTTAGCCCACACGGGAAACTTCATTTCGCTCAGTTCGGTGGTGTCGCGCACGCCCGCATCGATCGCCAATCCGGCCACACCGTGGGCCTCGCAGGAAGTACCCAGCAAGTCGCCGAACATGCCATCGGTGGATTCCGAAGTTGTAACCACCACCAAAACGTCACCCGGTTTCGAGACCTCGACGGCCGCGTGGACCATCAGGTTATCGCCGGGATGGCACAACACCGTTACGGCCGGTCCCGATACCCGAGCCGAAAGGTAGATCGGCCGCATGTACGGCCGCATCAGTCCCGCGCGGCCCTGCGCTTCATGGATGGTCGCAACGCCGAGTTCACCGAGCAGCTTCACCGTCTGGGCATCGGGACGCGGGATGCGGCGGACAATCTTGTGGGGCATACTTATCATCCCTCAGGCCTCAGGAAAACTCGCTGGCCACCTGCGGATAGACTCGTTGATACGCTTCGGCGTACTGAATGGCCTTTTTTCCCGAGTTGCGCACGGCCTGCGTTCCGCGCCGTTTGGCCAGATCGCGATAGTAATTCCACAGGTGCTCCTGCGCCTCCATCGATTCCATGGCCTTCTCTTTGATCTGGTACACCGGAGTGATGTCCAGCAGCACCTGCGGCTTGAATTCGCACTGCTCGGGCTGGTGCGGCTCAAAGATGAACACCGGAGGCGCGCCCAGTTGCTTGCCCTCCGCCGGATAACCCGCCGCCTGCGCATACACACGCGTCTGCAGCGTCAGCATGTTGGCGTAAGGATGGTCGGGATTGTAGGGATCTTCGTAGGAGTGTGTCAGGATCACTTCGGGCTGCAGCTTGCGGTACTCCACCACCATTTCGTGAACGGTCTGTTCGGAGGCTTTAATAGGATAGTCGCCCGAATCGAAGAAACGGATCTCGGCGCCCAAAATCCCGGCTGCGCGTTCCGATTCCTTCTGCCGCTCCTGCTTCACGCATTCCAGCGTCATGCCCTCCATTTTCCACAGCCGCTCGGATTCACCGCGTTCGCCAAACGATAAGCACAGAATCCGTACGCGATAACCCTTTTGCGCGTACAACGCGATGGCTCCTCCCGCGCGCCACACGAAATCGGCCGCATGGGCGCTCACCACCAGAACGCTTTTTGGGGAATCCATAGGAAATCGATGCCTTCAGTTAACCAGCGCGCCGGTCAACTCACAAGAGCTCCGGGATTCGTCACCGCCATGCGCGTGATATCGGCCGCCCGGAATCCGCCGTCCAGCAGCGTCTGCGCGAACATCGCAAAACCATCGGACACTGGCGGATTGATGGTCTGGCCAAGATCGGTGGAAAGAACGCAGTGCTCCGGGCCGGCTTTGCGAATGCTCACCAGCACTTCGTCCCAGGGCGCTTTGCCGGTGTACATGGTTGTAAAACAATGCTCGATCAACGCGCCTTCGGCGGCCAGTTCGGCCTGCTCGCCGGCAGTCAAACTCTGCGAAGGGAACTCGGCGTGCGTCACCAGCACGCGCTTCAGCTTCATCTCGCGGGCTCCCCGCACCAGCGCGAAGATCTCTTTGCGGCCCAGATGTCCCGTGGCCAAGACCATATTGTGATGGCCAATAATTTCGAGACATCTTAGTGCCGCCTCATTCAATTTGCCATTGTCATCCAGCACCGTCAACGGCGGAGGCGCGATTCCGGTGGCGGCCAATTCGCGCTGAATCTTGGCCCAGAACGGCAGCTTGGTGCTGGGCCCATCTATGCGGCCGGCTGTTTCGTTCGCGGCATCCACGGTGGGCATCCAGACCAGCTTGGCGCCCGAGCGGCCGGATAGTTCCACCGCCACCGGGTTCAGCCCGCCCACGCTGTGATTCAGCGTGATCGCTCCGAAGGCTTGTATTCCAGGCACCGCTTTGGTTACCACTTTGGCGCGCTCGGCGGTAGGAAAGTAGTGCGATTTGAGAACGAATCCCTTCAGGCCGCGCTTCAAAAATTCGTGCGCCAGATCGATGTCGTCAATGCGGCGCTCAATGACATCGGGTGCGACGTGAACCTGTAAATCGTAACCGCCTTCAATCGCCTTCCATGCGGCGTCCGACACGGACGTAGCTGTACCCGTTACCGCTTGTGGGCTCATTGCTAAGGCAGTATGACAGGCCGCTAACGGCGGTGTCAAGTTTCCGATCTGTCAGATTCCGTTGAATTTGCTGGTAAAAATAGCGATTCTCCTCGCGCGGGTTGGAACGGAGTGCATGGTGTCTCACCCTTACGTTTTGATATATCAACTGAACGCCGCCCTAACATGCGATGATGAAGCCAAAGACCCGCATGAAGATTGCCGACTTTCGAGGAGAGATCACGCCAACCGGGCAAATCTCGGTGCCGCCCGAAATCGCAGCGCAGGTTCCCCCTGGGGAAAAAGTCGAAGTTGTGCTGGCGTGGGGCGCATCTGATGAAGAAGGCGCATGGCGCGCCGCAGGCCGGCGCCAGTTCGAGTCTGCTTACGCCCCTGACGATTCCGTTTACGAACAGCTGATCCATGACCCTTCGACCGGGTGAAGTCGTCCTGATTCGCATCGACTTTCACCAGACCGCCGGCGGCAAAGTGCGTCCGGCCGTAGTTCTTCTCGATGCTGGAGACGATGATTTCGTCGCGGCGCCGGTTACTTCTCATCCGACCCGTTCGAGCTTCGATCTTGCCATTCATCAATGGCGCGAGGCTGGTCTGAACGTGGCCTCGACGATCCGGGTTCACAAGCTCACGGTGCTAGCGAAGGATGAGATCGTGCGGCGACTTGACGAACTAGCCCCAACCGACCGTGCGGCGCTGGCTGAGGCTCTGCGCCGAGCCTTCTCGCTGGATCGCTAGGCACCGTCACGCTTCTGCGGATCGCGTGAAGTTCCTCAAATGATGTTCGGTGGTAGGAAGCCAAAGCCCGGAAGTTCGCGGCCACTGTCGCGTGATGCAAAAGAAGGTACAGATTGCTGTAATTCTCGTTGGCCCACAGCTTGCTACCGGGCGGCGCTATGCGTTTGATCACTCCACAAACTTCGTCGCGCAAATGATACTCGCGAACCTTCTGCGGGTCGCGAATAGCGTAGTCCTCATCCGCCCACCGCTCCAACGTGCGACCGCGCTCGCCGTTGTAAATCGCCGGCATAGTGCCATCCAGTAATGCAACGCCCGTTTGGAACTCTTCCTTCCGACCCAGGGTGCCATGCAGAGGAGCCCAGGGGAATTTGCGGTGACGATGCGCATCGGTTAAGGTATCGCATGCCTGGTCAAACATGGTTCGCGCCGCTCCTGCGCCCCCGCCAGCAATTAGAGGGTCCAACACGGTCACAACTTGATCGTAACGACGATCGTCCAGCAGATAGAGATACGTGTCTACTCCCACGTCGTCTCACCCTCGCCCTACGAACGGCATCTTGGTCGCCATCACCGTCATAAACTGCACGTTCGCTTCGAGCGGCAGGTTCGCCATATACAGCACCGCGTCGGCTACCAGCTTCACGTCCATGCGTGGCTCCGGAGCTTTGGTACCGTCGGCTTGAGCGACGCCAGCGGCCATTCGCTCGGTCATTTCCGTCGCCGCATTGCCGATATCGATCTGCCCGCACGCGATGTCGTGCTTTCGCCCGTCGAGCGAAATGCTCTTGGTCAGCCCGGTGATGGCGTGTTTGGTGGCGGTGTAGGGCGCCGAATTGGGCCTCGGTGCATGCGCTGAGATGGATCCGTTATTAATGATGCGCCCGCCGCGCGGCTGCTGCTCCTTCATGAGCCGGATGGCGTGCTGCGCGCAAAGGAACGCTCCGGTCAGGTTCACGGCCACCACGGCGCTCCACTGCTCGAAGCTGAGATCTTCCAGCGGAACAGCGGGTGCGCCCATGCCGGCATTGTTGAACAAAACATCCAGGCGTCCGAAAGTCTCTTTCACTCGATGGAACAGCGCCGCCACCGCGTCCGGCTCCGTGATGTCGGTTGGAACCACCAGCAACGGAGCGGCGCCACGCCCTGCCATCAGGGATGTTCGCTCCAGTTCCGAAGCGCGGCGTCCGGCCAGCGCTACCGAGTATCCGGCTGAGTGGAACGCCAGGCTCACCGCGCGGCCGATGCCGCTGCCGGCGCCGGTCACAAGCGCAACGCGAGTCACAGAAGTTCCCAGAAGCGGATGATAACTTTGTCCGGATATCGCTCGCCGACACCCACCACCACCGCTCGCGTCAGCCACGCATGCCGCGGCGCGCTGGTCTCGAACGCCGCCGCGCTCCGGAAGTAATACGCCGCCGGATCCACCAGTTCGCCCCGGCTCAATCGCGCGAGCACCTCAGCCGGTCCGTGCCGCACGCCGCGATTCAGCACGTAGATCAGCGCGCCATCGTTCGCCTGGATGGTGTAGCGCGCATCCAGGTCTGCCGTCCCATCCGGGCGCAGGATCTGCCAATCCGCGCCAACGGGCAAGATGCGCCCTTGCAACCTCGGTCCGGAAACGCGGCCCCCCGCAATCGGAACAACGCGCCGGTGTCCGGCCTGCGTCTCGCCAAAATCAAGCGGCGCGGCTACCTCTACCTCAATCTCAAATGCAAAACGCAGTTCGGGCTGGTTCACGGGTTCAGTAGGAGCTGGCCTGATTCAACGTCTCGATGGAATCCGCATCCAGTTCAAGATTCGCCGCGTCCACCAGGTCCTTCAATTGTTCCACGCTGGTGGCGCTGGCGATGGGAGCCGTGACGCTGGGCCGCGCCATCAGCCACGCGATGGCCACCTTACCCTGCGTGGAGTGGAGCTTGGCCGCAACTTTATCCAGCGCTGCCAGGATCCCGAACCCGCGTTCATTCAGATACTTCTTCACCATCTGCCCGCGTGGTCCTTGGCCAGATCGTTCTCCGACCGGTACTTGCCCGTCAGAAATCCGCTGGCCAGCGCGAAGTATGGAATCACGCCGATGCCTGCTCTCAAGCACAGCGGCTCCAGGTCTTTTTCATAGCCGGCGCGCTCGTAGAGATTGTAGTGCGGCTGCAGACATTCGTAGCGCGGCAGCCCGTGCTCTGCGCTAACTTTCAGCGCCTCGGCCAACCGCTCCGCGCTATAGTTCGACGCGCCGATCGCGCGAACCTTGCCTTGCTGGATCAATTGATGGTACGCGCCCAGCGTTTCTTCTAAAGGCACGCCCGCGTCGTCGATATGCGACTGATAAAGGTCGATGTAATCGGTCTGCAGGCGCTGTAATGAGTCCTCCACCTCCCGCAGAATATACGCTTTCGAAAGCCCCTTCTTCTCCGGCGCCAGTTCGATCCCGACCTTGGTAGCCAGAATCACCTTCTTCCGGTTGCCGCTGCGCTGGAACCAATTGCCGAGCACTGTCTCAGACTCACCGCCCTTATGGCCGGGAGCCCAGCGCGAATAGACGTCCGCGGTATCGATGAAATCAAACCCCGCGCCCACGAACTCGTCCAGAATATCGAACGATGTGGGCTCATCCGCAGTCCAGCCAAAGACGTTTCCGCCCAGGCAAACAGGAGAGACTTCGAGACCTGACCCTCCCAGCTTACGGGTCTTCATCGCTTGCTCCTATGAGAGTTGTTTCTGAACCGCGCGTGTCAGCAGGCGTGGTTCATTGAGATGCTATTCGCCCTTGCACTTCCCGCCGGGACAGCGATTGTTTTCTTCGCAGACGTATTCGTACAGCCCCGACGCGTCCCAATCCGGATGCAAGGCCATGGTGAAGTCCTGCGTCCAGGGCGCGGTGAAAACCTTCGGATCGTCGATGGTCAGCTGGTAAGAAAGCGTCTTGCCGTCCAGCCAGCGGATGTGCTCCACCGTGCGCAACGCGTCGCTGTGCATGCGGTACTGGTTTCTGTCGGTGTAGTAATAGTCGTCCAAGCCCCAGCGCTTGAAGTTGGTGCTCTCAACCACCAGCGTGTCGCCTTCCCAATGTCCCACCGGATCGCCAAAATACGTGGGCTCTATTTCCGTGCGGTGCGGACGCCCGTCCAAAGGAATGATGCGCGTCATGCGCTGGAATTCATGCACGATCACCAGATAATTCTTGCCCTGCACAAACTGCACCGCATTGGCCGACAGCATCCCCGATGGAAAACCGGCCGGCATGCAAAACTCGCGCGGCTCGTCATGCCGCGGATCGCCGGTGGGCGGCTCAAAGAACGGCATGCCTCCGGGTTTGAATGGCGCAAACTTTTTGTGATCGAAAACCGTGGCGGAGCACTTGCAGCGATCCCCGCCGTCGGACTTCGGCCATTCGTACACGCCGCTGAAATCCGGCTTGCCATCGGCGGTGCGCGGCATTCCCTTCGCGCCCGATGCCTTGGCGTTTTGCGGCAGCAAACGCGCGGGCGATAGAACCAGCCCGGCTAACAGCGCGCCAAAGGCCAGGCGGCGCCCGATCCAATCGGCAGATGTGATGGTCATAATCGTTCCTCCCGGCGCGTCAGTTCTTCTTGGAGTCCGGTTCCTGGCTGGAAGTGAATACCTGGCGTCCGTCCGGGAACGTCACCTTCGACCCGTTGGCGTTGTCGGTACCGTCTTTGGCACGGAAACCTTCCACCATGATATTCATTCCGGGCTGGATAACATCCTTGGTGATGCCGCGCCGCATGAGCTGGCCGGGCGCACCGCCCGAAATCGCCCAATGCGTCACCGTACCGTCTGCGTTCTTCTCGTCGACATAAAACCAGATGTGCGGGTTCATCCACTCCACCTTCGTCACCACCCCGGAAAACTTCACAGGCTTGGTATCGTCGTACTCGGCGGCAAAGGAGTGATGGGCCTCGAGCGGAAGCGGGATTAGGACCGGCAGCGCACCCAGCGCCAAACCGAGTGCGAGAGAAGCGAACGAGACAATTCTGACCGACGACGTCTTCATGAGGCCAACCTCCGGATAACGGCAGGATATCGCGAGTCCCACTGCCGACGCAAGCCAGCATCGTTACCTCTGCGGCAGATATACAGGCATCTCGGCTACAATGGTTCGCCAGAGGAGTTTCACCATGCTAGCTGGCCCAGCCGACGCCGCGGTTCCTTCCTTGACCCTGCGCACCTACATCGAAGGCGACGCCACCATCGTTCAATGCACCGGCAGGCTGACCGCCGGCCTCACCGGCATTCTGCGCGACGAAGTGAAGCGGCTGATCCCGCAATCGAAGAAGATCGTCCTCGATTTGACGCTGCTGACACACATGGACAGCATGGGCCTTGGAACAATCGTAGGCCTGTACGTTTCCGCCAAGGCTTCCGGTTGCACGCTCATCTTGATCAACCTGAGCCAGCGCGTCCGCGAATTGTTTCGCATCACCAACGTCTGGTCGATTTTGGAAGTGTACGGCGAGAACATTATCCGCATGCCGTGATTCCCTTCACCCCCCAGCGGATCCGTTGTTTCTTCCGCCGGCAACATGCCCCGGTAACATGGCAACGGCGCGCGGCGTCAATTCGGTGGAGATGTTGCGTTAGCCTGTCGCCTTTTCTTCTCCTGACGAGTTGCTAGCGGCGCAGCCCCATTTCGGCAGTCGCCCGATTTCGAGCCCACGCTCGCATGATGCATGATGGAAGTGGAGAAAAGATTGGATCAACCGCCCAGCGCCCCGGCTCCCGTGGATACCATGACGCCCATCGCGCCAACGCTGCCGGGACCCCAGGCGCCGCGCAAGGAACGGCCCCCGAACGCCCCGCCGCCGCGTCGCAGCCATGTCTGGATCTGGATCCTGCTGCTCGCGCTGGTCGGCGTAGCGGGCTATATCTATTGGCATACCAGGACGGCCCCAGCGTCTGGTACTGCCACCGGAAAGGCCGGCGGGCAACGCGGACCAGGCGCCAACGCGGCGGCTCCGGTGGATGCCGCCAAGGCGGTGAAGGGTAATATCGGCGTCTATGTCACCGGGCTCGGGGCGGTGACGCCGATTTACACCGTGACCATCCACACTCGCGTGGATGGCCAATTGATGCAGGTCCTGTACAAAGAGGGCGACCTGGTGAAGCAAGGCGACAAACTGGCTGAAATCGATCCCCGGCCGTATCAAGCTATGTTGACGCAGTACGAAGGGCAACTCATCCGCGATCAAGCCTTGCTCGACAACGCCCGTATCGATCAGGCGCGCTATGAGACGCTCCTCAAACAGAACGCCGTTCCCGAGCAGCAGCTGGCCACCCAGATCGCGCTGGTCAAACAGGACGAAGGCACGGTGAAGAACGATCAAGGCTTAATCGAGAGCGTAAAGGTGGACCTCATTTACTGCAACATTACGGCTCCCATCACGGGCCGCATCGGCCTCCGCCTGGTGGATCCGGGGAACATCGTGCAAACTTCGGACACCACGGGACTCCTGGTCATCACTCAGATACAGCCCATCAGCGTCATATTCACCATTGCTGAGGATCAATTGCCGGCCGTGTTCGCCAAGCACAACGCGGGGCAAAACCTGCCCGTGGACGCGTTTGACCGCGAGATGAAAAATCGCCTCGCATCCGGCACGCTCACCACCATCGATAATGAGATCGACCAAACTACCGGCACGGTGAAACTGCGCGCCACGTTCGATAATTCCCACAACGAGCTTTTCCCCAATCAGTTCGTCAATGCGCGCCTGCTGCAACAGGAAAAACGCGGCGTGGTGCTGGTGCCGTCCGCCGCTGTGCAGCGCAATTCGCAAAGCACCTACGTGTACGTGGTGAAGCCGGATTCCACCGTCACCGTGCGCCAGGTCAAGGTGGGCACCAGCGACGATAACAACACCGAGATCGATTCCGGGGTCGGGGAGGGCGACGTGGTGGTACTTACCGGCGTCGACAAACTGCAAGAAGGAAGCAAAGTCGCCGTTCATCTGGAAGGCGCGGCTAATCCCGGGCAACGCCCCTCCGGAAAGCGGGCGCGGTGAACCCCTCGCGAACGTTTATTTTGCGGCCGGTGGCCACCACACTGCTCATGGTCGGCATCCTGCTGGCGGGAGCTGTCGCCTACCGCGAGCTTCCGGTTTCCGCGCTGCCCGAAGTGGATTACCCCACCATTCAGGTGACCACCACTTATCCGGGAGCGAATCCGGACGTCATGGCCTCGTCGGTGACAGCGCCGCTCGAACGTCAATTCGGGCAGGTTCCCGGCTTGCAGCAGATGACTTCCATCAGTTCCGAAGGAATGTCGGTCGTCACGCTGGAGTTCAATCTCAGCCTGAACATCGATGTCGCCGAGCAGGAAGTTCAGCAGTCCATCAACGCCTCCGGGACGTATCTTCCGGCTGATCTTCCTACACCTCCCCTCTATAGCAAAACCAATCCGGCCGACACGCCGATTCTTACGCTGGCGCTCTCCTCCGACACCTTGCCGCTTTCAAAAGTGGAGGATCTCGCCGACACGCGGCTCGCGCCGAAGATCTCGCAGCTGCCGGGCGTCGGCCTGGTGAGTATCAGCGGCGGACAGAAGCCGGCGGTGCGCGTCCAGGCCAATCCGTCTCAACTCGCGGCCTACGGCATCAACATGGAGGACATTCGCAGCGCGATCATCGCCGCGAATGTGAATCAGGCTAAGGGCAACTTCGACGGGCCCCGCCAGTCCTACCAGATCGGAGCCAACGATCAACTCCTTTCCAGTTCCGACTACGCGAATCTTGTGGTGGCTTACAAGAACGGCGCGCCGGTGGAAATGACCAAGGTGGCCAACGTGGTGGACAGCGTGGAAGACGTCCACGAAGCCGCGTGGATGAACAACACGCCCGCGGTGATCGTGAATATTCAACGCCAGCCGGGCGCCAACATCATCTCGGTGGTGGACCGCATCAAGCAGCTTCTTCCGCAGCTCACCTCTACCCTGCCCGAGGCTATCAAAGTGCAAATCCTTACCGACCGCACCACCACCATCCGGGCGTCGGTGAGCGACGTCGAGTTTGAACTGATGCTGACCATCGCGCTGGTGGTGATGGTTATTTTTCTATTCTTAAGAAATCTTTCGGCCACCATTATCCCGAGCGTGGCCGTGCCGCTATCGCTGGTTGGAACCTTCGGCGTGATGTACCTGCTGGGCTACAGTTTGAACAATCTGACATTGATGGCCCTGACCATTTCCACCGGCTTCGTGGTGGACGACGCCATCGTGATGATTGAGAACATCGTCCGCTTCATCGAAGAAGGCGAGCATCCGCTGCGTGCCGCGCTCAGGGGCGCCGAACAAATCGGCTTCACCATTATTTCGCTCACCGTGTCGCTGGTGGCCGTTCTCATCCCGCTGCTGTTCATGGGCGACATCGTCGGCCGTTTATTCCGCGAGTTCGCGGTCACGCTCTCCATCACCATTCTGATGTCGGCGGTGGTCTCCCTCACGCTGACGCCGATGATGTGTTCGAAACTGCTGAAGCACACGCCCGAAGCGCAGCAGGGGCGCTTCTACCGCGCCTCGGAAATGGGGTGGATATGGGTGATCGGGCTGTATGAGAAAACCTTGCAGTGGGTCTTGCAGCGGCAAACCGCGACGCTGCTGGTGGCCGCCGCCACTTTGGCCGTCACCATCCTTCTGTTCATCGCCATCCCCAAAGGATTTTTCCCTATTCAAGATACCGGCGTGATCCAGGGAATTTCAGAAGCCGCCCAGACCGTGTCGTTTACCGAGATGTCGCGCGAGCAGCAGCAGCTCTCGCAGCTGATTCTGCAGGATCCGGCGGTGGACAGCCTGTCGTCGTTCATCGGCGTGGATGGAACCAACACCACGCTCAACAGCGGCCGCATTTTGATCAACCTGAAGCCGCTCGGGGCGCGCAAGATCAGCGCTTCCGATGTAATCACGCGCCTGCAGTCGAAACTTGCTCCCATCTCCGGCATCACGTTATTCATGCAGCCGGTGCAGGATTTGACCGTCGAGGATCGCGTCAGTCGAACTGAATTTCAATATACCCTTGAGGATCCGAGCGCGGATGAATTGAACGTCTATGCGCCCCGGCTGCTGGCCAGGATGCAGCAGCTTCCCGAGTTGCGCGACGCGGCCAGCGATCAGCAAGTGCTGGGGCTGCAGACGCGCCTGGTGTACGATCGCGTAACGGCTTCACGTCTGGGAATCACGCCGTCGGCGATCGATCAGACGCTGTATGACGCTTACGGACAGCGTCAGGTCTCCACCATGTTCACGCAGCTCAATCAATACCACGTGGTTCTGGAAGTAATGCCGAACTTTCACAGCAACCCGCTCGATCTGCGGGGACTCTTCATCCGCACTGGGGCGGCGCCCACCAGCGGCTCCGGAGGCGTAGTGGCCGGCGGCACTGGCACGGCGGTTTCGAGCGGCCCCACCAGCTCCGCCACCGCCTCGCTGGCCAGCCTGAATTCCACCGGCTCCAGCAACGCCAACGGCGCTGCATCCATCCAATCCACGACGGCGTTTCCCAACGGCGGTCAGGTTCCGCTGGCCGCGTTCAGCACCATCGAGACCCGCTCCGCTCCCATCGCCATCAACCATCAGGGCCAGTTTCCGGTAGTGACGCTTTCGTTCAATCTCGCGCCTAACGCATCGCTCGGCGAAGCTGTCGAGGCAGTGAACAAGGCCAAGGATGAAGCGGGCCTCCCGCCCAGCATTCAAGCCGCCTATCAGGGTACCGCCGAGGCGTTCCAGGCCTCGCTTGCCAACGAGCCGGTCCTGATTCTGGCCGCGCTGGTTACCGTCTACATCGTGCTGGGCGTCCTGTACGAAAGCTACATCCATCCCATTACCATCCTCTCCACGCTGCCGTCGGCGGGCGTGGGCGCGCTGCTGGCGCTGTTCATCACTCGCAGCGACTTCAGCGTGATCGCCCTCATAGGCATCGTGCTGCTCATCGGCATCGTCAAGAAGAATGCCATCATGATGATCGATTTTGCCCTGGACGCCGAGCGCCAGGAAGGCAAGGCTCCCCTGGATGCTATTTTTCAAGCCTGCCTGTTGCGCTTCCGTCCCATCATGATGACCACCATGGCGGCGCTGTTGGGCGGAGTTCCACTGGCGCTTGGAACGGGCGTGGGCTCGGAGTTGCGGCGCCCGCTCGGCATCACGATTGTGGGCGGCCTTATCTTCAGCCAGATGCTGACGCTCTATACCACGCCAGTGATCTATCTCTTCTTCGATCGTTTGGCCGTCAGATTCTCGCGCCGTCATCGCGAAATGCGGGCCGCCGGTTCCCCCCCTGGAAGCTCCGCCCCCGGCAGCCCTGCCCCGGAACCAAGTCCCGCGCGCTAATCATGAATATCTCGGAACCATTCATCCGCCGGCCCATCGCAACCACGCTGCTGACAGCGGCCATCGCGCTCGCGGGTGTCGTCGCGTTCCGTCTCTTGCCCGTGTCGCCGCTGCCGCAGGTGGACTTCCCCACCATCTCCGTTTCGGCGGCGCTGCCGGGCGCGAGTCCCGAGACCATGGCTTCCTCGGTGGCCACTCCGCTCGAGCGGCAGTTCGGACACATCGCGTCGGTTACCGAGATGACATCGTCCAGCACCCTGGGAGCGACCAGCGTCACGCTGCAATTCGACCTGAACCGTAACATTGACGCGGCGGCGCGCGACGTCCAGGCGGCCATTAATGCCGCGCGCGGCTATCTGCCCACCAATCTGCCGAGCAATCCGAGCTATCGCAAGGTGAATCCGGCCGACGCGCCCATTTTTATGCTGGCGCTCACCTCCGATCAACTGACCAAAGGCCAGATGTACGACGCCGCGTCCACCATCATGGCGCAGAAGCTCTCGCAGGTTACCGGCGTGGGCCAGGTGGTGGTGGGAGGAAGCGCGCTGCCCGGCGTGCGAATCGAGTTGAATCCATCCCAGTTGAACAAGTACGGAATCGGCTTGGAACAGGTCCGCAGCTTTCTCGCCGGAGCGAATTCCAACACCCCCAAGGGAGATTTTCAGGACGGAAAAAGGCGCTGGGAGGTGGGGGCCAACGATCAAATCTTCAAGGCCATCGATTATTCGCCGCTGGTGATCGCCTATCGCAACGGCTCTGCGGTGCGCATCTCCGATGTCGGTGAGGCGGTGGATTCGGTGGAGGACCTGCGCAACTCCGGTTACGCCAATGGCAAGCCTTCCGTATTGGTGATCGTGTTCCGGCAGCCCGGCGCCAACATCATCGACACGGTCGACAAGATCCGGGCGGTTCTGCCGCAGCTGGCGGCCTCCATTCCACGAGCCATCAACATTCGAGTGGCCATGGATCAGACCATCACCATCCGCGCTTCGGTACACGATGTAGAGATCACACTGCTGATTTCGATCGCGCTGGTGATCCTGGTGGTGTTCGCTTTTCTGAGAAGCGGGCGGACCACCTTCATCCCCAGCATCGCCGTTCCCGTTTCCTTGATGGGAACCTTCGGCGTAATGTATCTGGCGGGCTTCAGCATCGACAATCTTTCATTGATGGCGCTGACCATTTCCACCGGATTTGTCGTGGACGACGCCATCGTCGTCATCGAAAACATCACGCGCTACATGGAGCACGGCATGCAGCCGTTCCAGGCCGCGCTCAAGGGCGCGCAGGAGATCGGCTTCACCGTGCTGACCATCAGCATCTCGCTCATCGCGGTCTTCATTCCTTTGCTCCTGATGGGCGGCGTCGTGGGACGGCTGCTGCGCGAGTTCGCCATTACGCTGTCGGTTGCCATTCTGGTTTCCATGGTGATCTCGCTCACCACTACTCCCATGATGTGCGCGCATCTGTTGCACACGGAGACCGAGCACGGGTGGTTATACCGGAAAAGCGAGCAGTTCTTCACCTGGGTGGTGAACCTTTACGGCCGGACTCTTTCCATCGTGCTGCGGCATCCGGCGCTGACGCTGGCCAGCCTGCTGGTCACGGTGGCTCTCACCATCTACCTGTACATCCAGGTGCCCAAGGGATTTTTTCCACAACAGGACACGGGCCGTCTGAACGGCCAGATTCAGGCCGACCAGGACACCTCTTTCCAGACCATGGACAAGACCCTGCTGACCATGGTGAATATCATCGACGCCGACCCGGCCGTGGACACGGTGAACGGCTTCTCGGGCGGAGGAGGTGGCACCACTACCAATACGGCGCGCCTGTTCATTTCCCTGAAGCCTCTCAACGAACGCAAAATCAACGCCGACCAGCTTATCCAGCGCCTGCGGCCGAAGCTGGCCCACGTGCCTGGAGCGACGCTCTATTTGCAGTCCGTGCAGGATCTGCGGGTGGGCGGCCGGCAAAGCAACGCGCAGTATCAATACACCATGCAAGCCGACAATTTGAGCGATCTGACCACCTACGCCCCGCGCATGCTGGATCAACTGAAAAAGATTTCCGCCATCACGGACGCCAATAGCGATCAGCAGGACCGGGGCCTGGAAGCCAACGTGGAATACGATCGCAAGACCGCGGCGCGCTTCAACATCTCGCCGGTGCTCATCGACGACGTGCTGTACGACGCCTTCGGCCAGCGCCAGGTGTCCACCATGTATTCGTCGCTCAATCAGTATCACGTGGTAATGGAGGCCGCGCCGCAATTCTGGCAGAATCCCAACACGCTGCGTCAGGTCTACGTTTATTCGCCCAATGGAACGGAAGTACCCTTGAGCGCCATCGCGAAAACGGAAACGGCCACCGCGCCGCTATCGGTGAACCATCAAGGATTATTTCCCGCCATCACTCTGTCGTTCAACCTTCGGCCCGGCATGGCGTTGGGCACAGCGGTGAACGCAATTACAGCGGCCGGCAACCAGATCGGGCTGCCCGCCACCATTCAAACCGGATTCGCCGGAACCGCCCAGGCCTATCAGGATTCGCTAGGCAGCGAGCCGATATTGATCGCTACCGCGCTCGCCGCGGTCTACATCGTGCTCGGCATGTTGTACGAAAGCTACATCCATCCGGTGACCATTCTGTCGACGCTGCCGTCCGCCGGAGTAGGCGCGCTGCTGGCCTTGGAGCTGACGCGCACCGATCTCAGCATCATCGCGATCATTGGAATCATTCTGCTGATCGGCATCGTCAAGAAGAACGCGATTCTGATGATCGATTTCGCCATCGCGGCCGAGCGGAACGAGGGCAAAAGCTCGCGCGACGCCATTTTCGAGGCCTGCCTGCTGCGATTCCGGCCGATTCTGATGACCACCATGGCGGCGTTGTTGGGCGCCTTGCCGCTGGCGCTCGGCACCGGCACCGGGTCGGAGCTGCGGCGGCCGCTCGGAATCACGATTATCGGCGGATTGATCTTCAGCCAGATGCTGACCCTTTACACCACGCCGGTGGTTTATCTTTACTTCGACCGGCTGCAGCAATGGCGCGAACGGAAGCGGGTCCATCGTCAGCGATCGGGAGACCAGCCACTGGGATCGGAGGTTTGAAAGAATGGCAACTCAAATAAATAGCGTTTGGTCCAGTTTTATTCTGGCCGCGGCGCTCGGGGTTTCGAGCGGGTGCAAGATGGTGGGTCCGAACTATAAGCTCCCGCCCGCGCCGGTCCCAGCGGCGTTCAAGGAAAAGCCGCCGGATGGCTGGAAGGAAGCGCAGCCGAGCGACGCCGCCCTGAAAGGGAAATGGTGGGAGGTTTACAACGATCCGAAACTCAACGCGCTCGAAGAGCAAGTGAGTATTTCGAATCAGAACGTGCTGGCGGCGGAAGCTCAATACCGCGCGGCCCGGGCGGCGGTCCAGGTGGCTCGATCGGCGTTGTTCCCGACGGTTACCGTTGGCCCGGCGGTGGCGGCCAGCCAGGGCGGCGGGAATCTGCTGCCATCGGCCGGCGTTTTTGGCAGCTTTCAAATCCCCTTCGACGTGACCTATCAAGTGGACCTGTGGGGCGCCATCCGGCGCAACGTGCGGGCCAACGCCGAGACCGCGCAAGCCACCGAGGCGCAGCTCGAGAACGTAAAACTGACGTACCAGGCCGATTTGGCGCTGGATTATTTTCAGCTGCACGGCACCGACGGCGACATCGCGCTGCTGCAATCCACCGTCGATTCCTACACCGGGTTCCTGAAGCTCACGCAGGCCCGGCATGACTCGGGTATCGCGTCCGGCGCCGACGTAGCACAAGCGCAAACGCAGTTGGATTCCGCCAAGGAACAATTGATCGATTTCGGAGTGGCGCGCACGCAATACGAGCACGCCATCGCGATTCTGATCGGCAAGCCCCCGGCCGAGCTGTCCATCGCGCCTGAGCCGATCAAGAACGAACCGCCCCAGGTTCCCGTTGCCTTTCCATCCACGCTGCTGGAACGGCGCCCGGACGTCGCCATGTCGGAACGCCAGATGGCCTCGCTGAACGAGCAGGTGGGGATCGCGGACGCCGCGTATTATCCCTCGCTGACGCTCAGCGCAGGCGCGGGTCTGGCCAGTTCCAGCTTCGTCAGGTTATTCACCTGGGCCGGCCGGTTCTGGTCCACGGGCGCCGCCCTGTCGGAAACTTTGTACGATGCCGGAAAGCGCCGCGGACAAGTGAACATCGCCGAGGCCAATTTCGATGCAGCCATGGCGAATTACCGCCAGACCGTACTCACCGCTTTTCAACAAGTGGAGGACAACCTGTCCGCGCTGCGGATTCTGGAGCAGGAAACCGGAGCCACCAATGAAACCGTTCAAGCCGCCCAAACGGCGCTCGACATCACGGTCGCGCAATACAAGGCTGGAACCGCTACTTATCTGCAAGTGGAAACGCAACAGACGGCGTTATTCGCCGAGCAGCAGGCCCTGGTAAATCTATTGACGCGGCGCATGGTGTCGAGCGTCCTGCTGGTAGAGGCGCTGGGCGGCGGTTGGAACACTTCGCAGTTACCGGAGGTCAGCGCGCTCTAAAAACTAATCTTGTCTTTTGCCGCGGCGATCTTCTTGCCGTCCACGCCGTAGATAATCAGCAGATCGCCCCAGGCGTGAAAGTCGCCATGGCGCTCGCGGTATTTCACCACCGCCTCCGCCTCTTCGCTGGTTAGCGCCAGCCCACTGGCTATCTCCTGCGCAGTGGCCCTGTTCACATTGATTTTGGTCGCGTCCTCCACCTTCGGGAAATTCTCGAAGAGGTAATCGGCGATGACGTCGAGTTCGGCCCGCGTGGCCTGGGCGCCGCGATCGCCCATGCGGTAAACAATGCCGCGGTATTCTTCCCTGGTGAAGCGGTAAACCGCGATCTCCTCCGCCTTATGGCAGCCGGTACAGGCGCGCAGGATCAGTTCCTTGCCCTTGCCGTCGGGGAGATCGGCGGCTTGGGCGCCGGCGCAGAGCAGGCCGAACGCGGCGATCAGCGCTGCCGCAAAATCTCTAGCGATGAAAACGGCCTTCCAGCACACCCTTGGCCAGGATGTGGCCCTGCATGGCGGCCAGAACGTCGGCGCGCGTGGCGTCCGGTCCCAGATCCAGCTTGGTATCGAGCGCGAAGAGCTCAAAGGTGTAGTGATGATACGGGCCGGCCGGACCGGCGCCCGGTCCCATGAAGCCCACTCCACCGCGCAGATTCTTGGCGTTGATGGAACCGTCATCGAGTTTCGCGTTGGCGGGAACGCCGCCGGGAAGCCCCGTCGCCGTGCCTGGGATATTGAAGATCATCCAGTGTAGAACGTCGTCGGTCTTGCGCATGATGGCGACATCGGGGTCGTGCAGGATCAGCGCGAAGCTGACGGTGCCCGCAGGCACATGCGTCCACTCCAGCTTCGGCGAAACCGGGTTCGGATCGGCTTGCGTGAACTTATTCGGAATGACGCCGCCGTCTTCAAAGTCGGGGGAAGTGACGGTGAGGCCGGGAACGGCCGGTCCCTTGTTCTGCGCCCAGGCCGAACCCAGGCCCGCTACTAACAAAAACATGGCTCCTGCAGTGAGTTTTCTCATGAGTGTTTCCTCCTCGGAATGTATCAGGATATCAGACTTCCGAGCTCTGACTTCTTTCTTAGTTCAACCTCTTAGTTCAACGTTTTAATTCAACCTGCCCAGCCACCGATGAATCGATCCCAGCTGCTGCGTGATCTGCGCGCGATCCTCGGCATTCGGCGAGTACTTCAAGTACAGCTCCAGATCCTTTTGAGCGCTGCGGAATTGGCGCATCCGCAAGCGGGCCACGCCGCGCGCCTTGTAGTATTCCGGGTTTCGCGGGAAGGCTTCGATCAGCAGATCCGTCACCGCCACCATCTTGTCGAACTGCTTGCTGCGAAAGTAAGCCGAGCGCAGGTTGTTCAACATGCGCACCAGGATATAGCGCGTACCCACGGGAGCCAGCGCCTCCGCATCGGCATCCGATCCGGTGCGGTCGCGCGCCAGCCGCCGGCAGTCTTCCAAGGTGAGCAGCTGGCCGGAGTGAAACGGATCGATATAGGTGGCGAATTCCCCATCGTTGTATTCCACAATGAAGTGCCCGGGCAACCCGACGCCTGCAACCGGCCGGCCCAGGCGGCGCGCAACTTCGATGTAAACCACCGAGAGCGCGATCGGAATTCCGGTGCGGCGATCCAAAACATAATTGAGGCAACTGTTGCGGGGATCGTTATAGTCGATTTCATTGCCGCGGAAGCCGAGATCCACGAACAGGTACTCATTGGCCACGCGCACGAACTCGCGGCCCGCCTGGGAAGCGGGAAGCCGCGCCGCGATTCCGGACGCGATTCTATCCAGAACCCCGAGGAATGGCTCGGCATCCAGGCCCGGCGTCTCGATGGACGCGATTTCGAGCGCCGCCACGTCCAGCCTGCCCTCCGGCTCGCCCTGAATTGCCCTGCGCAGCGCTTCCATCTAAACCTTCGGTCCCTTTCGAATTGTGACACCGCGCGAGACCGCTTGCACCGGCAGGACTCGAGCGCCCGCGTCCGCTATCGCACCCGCCACGCGCTCTTGCGCGCCGCGCTCCACCAGAAAAAAGACGCAGCCGCCGCCTCCCGCCCCGCAGACTTTAGCGCCCAGCGATCCGGCGCGCCTTGCCACCCCGATTAAACGATCGATCAGAGGTGTGGAAATGCCCGGCACGTTGCCACGGCGATGCGACCATTCCTCACGCAGCAAGCGGCCCGCTTCGCTCCAATGGGCTTTTTCGACGGCGGCACGCATGCCCGTTGCAACAGAGGCGATGTGCGCGAAATTGCGTTGCACTTTGCGGTCGCCATTGATGTAGGCCTTGGTCACTTCCCAGTTGTTGATGCCGGAATTGCGGGGTGCGCCGGTATAGCAGAGCACGATGCGGTGGTTGAAATCGTCCAGATCCACCGGAATCGCGACCCGCCGTACCCCGCCCGCGCCCAGTTCGACGGCGCTGATGCCACCGTACAGCGCCGGGTAGTAATCTTGCACGCCCGTCGGCACACGAATGATTTGCGCTTCCACGTTCTGCGCGATCTCGCGGATCTTCTCCCGGCCATGGCCGGCGCCGGTGAAGCCATTCAGCGCGCTCGCAGTCGCTATCATGAGCGCCGACGATCCGGCAATTCCGGCGCCCGCGGGCGATTCAGAATCGGTTTGTATTTTTAGGCCGCCGCTGGGACGGAAGAAGCGCAGCAGGTAGGCCGCCAGTGGCAGTCGCGGCCTGGCCGCTCGGTCCAGATCGGCCAGCGATCGGTAGCTTTCGGACGCCTTGAGGTCGGTGGAGCCCATCCTGATCTCCAGTGAGTCCAGACTTTCGATGGCGCAGCGGGTAAAGCGGTTGATTGCAAAGTTCACTGTGACGGCGCCCGGATGGAACAGGTACAGAGGCCAGATATCGAGGGTGCTGCCCGCCAGGTCAACGCGGCAGGGCGCCTCGGCGATGATTCTCATGCAGAAGCTTTACTATACCGCCCAGGGGTCGCTTATACCGCCGCAGTATCACTTACACCCCCGGTGGTATCGAGAATCCGGCAATTCCCGCCGATAGGACAAGGGATGAAGCTGGTTTTGCTTACAGGGGTATTGGCGGCGACGTTGGCCTGGGCGCAAAACACCCCGCTCACGCCGTCACCCGCACCTGCGCAAGCTACACCGCCGGCGGAGCAACAGGCTCCCGCGCAACCTCTCACGGAACCTCTCACGCAGGCTCCCACGCAGGCTCCCGCGCAAGCAGGGGGCCAGCAGCCGAACCAAACCAGCGTCCCACCCTCCATGGCGGAATCGCTCGCCAAACAACGCCTTGCAGCCATGAAGCAGGTCGCCGCGATAATGGGGAAAGCGCCTGTGCCGGCGGCCTCCTTCTTTACTGTCCCGTGGGTGGAAACTCCCGTGTCGTTCAGCGCTCCGCCCTGCGATCCGATGCCCGCAGCCGAACTGGACAAGCTGGTGGAGCAGAGCTCGCAGCAGGAAGGCGTAAAGGCGGAGTTGGTCCGCGGGGTGATCGCTGAGGAATCGGGCGCCCGGCCATGCGCGGTGTCGTGGAAAGGGGCGCAGGGGCTGATGCAGCTTATGCCGGCCACCTCCGAGCAATTCGGGGTGAAGGACCCGTTTGATCCTCGCCAGAACGTTGAGGCAGGCACCAAGCTGCTGAAACAATTGCTAACCAAGTACAAAGACGACGTGAGTCTGGCGCTGGCCGCCTATAACGCGGGCGAGGGGCGCGTGGATAGGGACGGCGGCGTGCCCCAGATACCAGAAACTCAGAGCTACGTGAATGACATTCAGTCCAAACTGCCCAAGCAATAGACTTCTCGATCGTTGTTTTTCAGCGATTTAGAAGCAGTTGGCTGGAGTTACACCTTTTCACCTGTTCGGACGATAGTCGTACTTGGGAGCTTGCTGTCTCCACGCCCATCCCCATGTCCGCCAGGCACAGTCTCGCTAGTCCGGGTTCGGTTCCTTTAACCTCCATCGTTGCCCCCATTCCGTTCTTTGAAGCGGACGATAATGCGCAGATTCCGGCAACCATTTTGATGGTCGATAGCGAGGAAATTAACCGCCGTTTGTTGAAAGCCATCTTCAAAACCACGCCGTACAAAATTCTAGAAGCGCATCGGGCGTCTGAAGCCACCGCACTATTGCAATCGGAAAGGATCGACCTGGTGATCCTGGACCTGATGCTGCCGGAAATGAGCGGCCCCGAGCTATGCCGCTGGATGAAAGCGCGCAGATCGACGCAATTGATCCCCGTCCTTATGGTCACCAATCTCCAGGGCGTGGAGAACGAGATTGTCGGAATTTCCTCGGGCGCCGACGAGTTTCTGATCAAGCCGCTGCATCCGGCAGTAGTACGGACCCGGGTGCGAGCGATGTTGCGCAACAAATTGCTCATCGATTCGCTGGAAGAGGCCGAGACCATTCTGCTGGCAGTGGCGCAGACCGTGGAGCATCGCGATGAATACACCGGAAAGCATTGCCAGCGGCTGGCGGTGGCATCGGTGATGCTAGGCGAAGCCTTAGGCCTCCCCAGCCAGGACCTCACGGCGCTCTATCGCGGCGGCTATCTCCACGACATCGGCAAGATCGGCATTCCAGACGCGATTCTCTTCAAACAAAGCGGCCTCACCAGCCAGGAATGGGAAGTGATGCGGAGCCACCCGCTGCGCGGAGAAGAGATTTGCCGTCCCATGCGGAGCCTGGCGCCCGTGCTGCCCATTATTCGGAGCCATCACGAGCGCTGGGATGGATCGGGCTATCCCGATGAACTGGCGGGCGAAAACATTCCGTTGCTGGCGCGCATTCTCCAGGTTGCCGATATCTACGATGCTTTGACTACGGATCGCCCCTACAAGCCGGCGCTTACTCCGGAGCAGGCGTTCGCGGTGATGGAGGAAGAAGTTGGGCGGGGATGGCGCGATCCGGAATTGGTCCAGCTCTTCGCCAGCACCATTCAAACCAATCCCGCGGCGGACCTGACGTCGCTCGAAGCTTCGCTCGAGAACATGCGCACCGCCGTTTCCCGCTAAACCGCGCGCGGCTCAGGTTTCGACGTGGGGCGGACGCCGCCGTCCGCGCCGGCCCCCAGGTCCGGCTTAGTGACCACAATAAAAAAGAGGCCGACGGGGGCGTCGGCTGCGGTCCTGGGGACCGCCCCACACTTAGTAGCAGCCTATTTCAGCTTGGGCGCGAGCCAGGGCCGTGAGAGAGTGGTCTCCAAAGCTGTACCATTCTAGGTTGGACGCACTCGAAATCCTGCAGTGCAACATCGTCTCGTGCCAACAATGCCCGCGCCTAGTGGCGTATCGGGCCGAAGTGGGCCGCGTCAAGCGCCGCGCGTATCGCGATTGGGATTATTGGGCAAAGCCGGTTCCCGGCTTCGGCGATCCCCGTGCCCGCCTCCTTCTTATTGGGCTCGCGCCTGGAGCGCATGGCGCCAACCGCACCGGCCGCATGTTCACCGGCGACAGTTCCGGCGACTTCCTGTATAAAGCTTTGTTCGCTTCGGGCTTTGCCTCACAACCCACCAGCACGTCGCGCGACGACGGCCTCCGTCTGATAGATGCTTACATCAGCGCGGCCGTCCGTTGCGCGCCCCCTGACAACAAACCAACGGTCGACGAGATTCGCGCCTGCCGCCCATATCTGGAGCGCGAACTGGAGCTGCTGGAAGATGTTCAGGTGGTTGTCGCCCTTGGCCGGCTGGCGTTCGACGTGTATCTGGGCATCCTCCGCGAGCGGAACAAGATCGCGCGCCGCTCCGGCTTCGTGTTTGCTCACAATGGAGAGCATCACACGGGGGAAGGCCAGCCGCTGCTCATCAGTTCCTATCATCCCAGCCAACAGAACACCTCCACCGGCAAACTCACCGAGACGATGTTTCGCGCGGTGTTTGAGCGCGCGCGCCGGCATTTGCGTTAGCACCAGGGGCGAAAACGGCGGACCGCAGTAGGACCCCCAGCCGGGCGCCGTCGCGCGGGGCGATGTACGGGTTGCGGATCCGCATTTGCACCGTGGTGAGGCTGGCGGTGTTCAACCACTCCACCGGAACGTCGTGCTGGTACAGCACTTCACCATCCTGGGCGAACCGGGCTTGATCCAGCAGATGCCCGTTCACATAAAAGTCGGCCCTGAGCGGGCCGGTTTGCTTCAAGGTGTCCAGCGGAAGATAGAAATGCTCCCGGAACACGTGATGCTGAACGGACGAAAGCCGGAACTGCAGCTCAGGTTCATCCAGCGTCCAATAACCATCCGCCTTCGGATCGCCCACCAGAACGCCCTTCACCACGTACTGGGCGGCTCCCGGTCTCCCGATGGTCATCGCTTCCCCGAAGGTATCGGCTGGGCTGGCCACCTTCAGCATGTGAAGTTGCACGCTTTGTAGAGCATCGGCATTGTCCAGCTCCACATAGCGGCCGAATTCAAAATCGAAGATGTGATCGTAACGCGGCAAGCGATTGAGCGGGATACGCTGTCCCTGGGGGCCATTCAGATCCGTGAGCCATAGGTCCGTGTCGCGATAGTACATCCGCAGAAGGAACACCAGGTCCCAACTGGTAAAGGCGCTGTGGACGAACAAGAGCCTCGCGCCGTGCGGCAGCCGGGGATACAGCCGTGAGAATTCATCGATCGTGATCTTGTAAGGCGAAGATTGCGGGTCGGGCGCTTGCGGCCAGTTTTGAAAGTCAATTTTTGAAATCACCACAGCCGTGGCAATAAAGAGCGCCACTGAGGCAGCTACCGATGACGATGAACGCCGGGCGTCCAACGGCGGCACGCCATGATGAAAGTCTTCCGAGACCAGCCTGCACAGACTTTCTTTGAACCGCACCAGGCAAACGGCGGCGTAGAGCGCCAGCCCGGCCAGCGGCAAATAAAGCACGAAGCCCACGCGCGCCGGAATGAACGATACCGGCAGCAGTGCGATCACGAAGAACAGGAGGCCAAACCAGAGCACGCGGGACCGCATCCAGAGGGCGATGGCAATGAGCACCGCGAAAAAACCAGCTATCTCACCAGGGCTCAAGGGCGTCACGCCGAGCGGAAGCGAGGAATTGTTCCGATACAGCAGTTCACCCAGATAGTTGCCGGTATCTTCCATCCAGCGCGCCCACGTATAGGACGGAATGTACGCCACGTCTTGGGCAATTCCGGCCGACCCCAGCTTGGCGGGAAGGTAGATCAATACGCACACCGCGCCCGCGAGCGCCATTCTTCCTTCCTGGAGACACCAGCGGATGAGTGCGCGAAGGCCGCGGAAATCAGGGGCGTGAAACAGCAGTTCGTACAGCAGTACGATCACCGGCAGCGTCGCGCCCATCTCCTTGGAATTGAGAGCGCATACCAGGCACGTAAGAAATCCCAGCGTCCCCCAAATGCCCAGAAACCGTCCCTGTAACCGGGCTCTTAGATAGATGAGCAGCGCCAGGAAGAAGAACAGGAAGCAGAAAACGTCGTACAACGACCCGGCATTGTAGTACAGATAATCGAGCTTGCCGTGGAAACACCACAGCAACGCCGCGATTCCACCCACTTCCCCAGTTCCGCCGATACTCTTGAACACCAGGTAGGCGAGCCACAGATTCCCCAGCATCGCCGCGTAATACACCACGTACAGCGGGTGGGGATTAAATCCGAAAATCTTGTAGAGGGTCATGTAGACCACCCCGCCGAACGGGCGATAGGAAGGCGTCCAGAAGAAAATGTTCCCCTTCACCAGCGAGCTGACCGGCTTGCTCCAATAGCCGTAAAGATTCATCATGTCGTCGCCGGTGTAGTAGAGCAGCAGCCCGCGCCAGGTGAAGAACAGGAATAAACCGGCAATGAACAGCCCCGCCAGCACCGGCAGCAGGGACTTGCCTTCCCCGGAGAGTGTTCCAGGTGTTATGCCGGATCTCGCCGGCGTCAGGGATCCTTGCGCCATGCTTGCTGCAGTTTCTCCGCGAAAGGAGAGCTGGTCGGGGTGAACCGTTGTGGCTGCTGCTCGGCCGCGACTGGCGCTTCGGGAGCCTGAGCGGGAACCGGAACCGGATGGTGCGCTTCCCGCGGCGGCGCGTCTTCTAAATACTTCGCCTTTTTGAGAATGGAGCGCTCCAGCGAAGGACTATAGCCGGTCCAGCAACCCTCGATATGGCGGTCCTTTTCCGCCAGCGCGCGCATGCACTCCATCTTTGAATCGAGATTGTCCAGATGATGGAGCAGCATCGCTTCGGGAAACAGCGGAACTTTCGGAGAGCCATATTCCAGCTCGCCGTGGTGGCTGACAATCAGGTGCTCTACTAAAACTCGCAGCTTGGGCGGAAAATCCGGAAGCTGCTGGAGCTTCTCGTGCAAAAGGCGCAGACCGATGACGATGTGGCCCAGGAGCTGGCCTTCGGTGCTATAACCAAAGCTCCGTTCGTACGTCAATTCGGCCACTTTGCCGATGTCGTGAAGGACCGCGCCGGTAAGGAGCAAATCCGCGTCCAGGTTGCCGTAATGCGATGAAGTAAGGTGGCACAAGCGGCACACCGAAAGAACGTGTTCGATCAATCCGCCCAGGTAAGCATGGTGCACGTGCTTGGCGGCCGGCGCCGTCCGATACATGCGCGCCAGCGGTTCATCGTCCAAAAACGCTTCCAGCAGCGCCCGCAGGTGCGGATTCCGCATGGCCGCCACCAAGGCGCGCAATTCGGCGAACATCTCCTGGGGATCGCGCGTGGAGGCTGGAAAAAAGTCGGCGAAATCGACGTCGGCGTCCAGCACGCGCGCCATTTTGTGAACGGTCATCTGCAGCCGGTTCTGGAAGATCTGCAGCAAGCCTTTCACCTTGACGAAATCGTCGCGCTCGAAAGTATCCACCACTTCCACCACGTTGTCCCACATTTTGGCGTCTACTTCGCCCGTGCGGTCGCCCAGCAGCAACGAAAGATAGGGTTCGCCGGACTTCTTCTGCCGGACGTCTTTGCCGTGAACGAGAAATGTGGTGGTGAAAACCTGGTTCGGCTTTAGATCGCTAAGGTAGGGCGATTTCATGGAAACCGGACACTCTTACTGCGCCGACGAACTGGTGGCGGTGGTCTGGGTCCCGGGAACCGGGATGCTCCACAGCAGCCTCTTGTGCCGGGTTCTGCTCTCGACTTCTTCCTTCTTTACCGTTTCCGGCCTCAGTTGCGCGGGATCCACCCAAGCTGTATCCTTGCCGCCCGCCGCGCCGGTATCGATGTAGTCGGCCTTGATCTCGAGGAAAGCGTCCTTGCGCAGCTTGGTGAGATACTCTCGGACGGCGGCGTCCAATTTGGGTGCGAGAAGGACCTCGTTGATCCGGTTCTCCACTTCGGACAGCTCGGCTTGCCCGGCTTTTTGATGATCTTCGACTCGCAGAATGAGAAATCCGGTAGGCACTTTGATCGGATCGGTGATGTATCCCTTGGGCTGGCTCCAGACTGCATCCTCCAGATTCTGGCTGAGCAAGCCTTTCTTGAAGGGGGCCGGAAACTCGCCCATGCTCTTGGCAGTGGCGGAATCGGAATTGTCGCGCGCCATCTCGGCAAATCGCTCGCCCTTGCGCGCGCGCGCCACCAGATCCTTGGCTTTCTTCTCCGCGGCCGCCACTCCCGCGGCGTCCTTGCCTTCGGTGGAAATCAGGATTTCCTGCAAGACCACCTGTTCGTCACGCACGAACTCCGCCTTGTGCTCGTTGTAATATTTTTCCGTTTCCTCGTGCTTCACCGACATCTTCTCGCTGACTTCCTCGCGAATCACGCGTTGCGTCAGATACCGGTTCTTCATCTCCTGTTTGAAGTCTTCGTACGATATCCCGCTTTGTTCCTTGATATACGCCTGGAACTTTTCCGGGTCGGCAATCTTGGAATCCGACTGAATTGCCGCCAGTTGCTTGGTGACTTCGCTGTCGACGCTGATGTTGAGGTCTTTAGCCTTCTGGGCCAGAATCAACTGATCGATGCGATCGCGCAGCAGGTTCTTTTCGCGGTCGGCTAACTGTTTTTCCAGATCTTCGCCCACCAAGCCGCCGGCGCGCAGGGTCTCAATCAGTTCGCGGCGGCTGCGATCCAGATCGCCTCGGGTGATAATGTCGCCGTTGCATTTGGCGACAATCTCTTCCACGATGGCCGTGTCAGCCGCCTCTAAGCTAAGAGCCGACACACTGCTGAATCCAAGCACCAGGAGGGGCACAAACAACTTCATACTCTCCATTATGGACGAAAGAGTGCGGGTTGGGGATTGGGGATTGGGGATTGGGGACGGCGAGACACTAATCGGGACCTGTCCGCAGGTGGATGGCTAAGCGAACTCGGGATCGTATTGGTGACTCTGAATAAGTCCAAAACGTAGCTGGCCACAGATAAACACGGATCAACGCGGATAAGTCGAACTTAGGCTCCACAACGCAGCGGGCCGCGATGGTTTTCTTCACCTAGCGAGCGCGTCCCGCGCTGCGCGCTCGTTGAGGAGGATCGAGCGTTGGGCGAAGGCTTCGACCTGGTCTTTTGAAAAAACGAAGCCATCTTCTGGAAAAAGCTGGGCCGGGTCGTAGGGGATGCCTTTGTGTTTATGGAGTTCCCGGAGGGCCGCGGCCTGCTTTAGCTGGCGCTCCTCGTCGCGGCGGCGCTCGGATTGGATTTCGCGGGGGGAGAGCCGCTGGGAGTGCATGCCAGATTGACGAAGGAGGAGCGTGACCGGCGTCAGTTTGCGATTTGCGCAGAGTAATGCGACAATTCGGTCTCCCGCGCCCGCTCAGGTATTTCGGTAGTTCGCGTTTTTTCAATCACCCTTGGGAGCATCCATGTACAATCCGGCTCGAGCCATCGTTCTTTGCCTATCTCTGGCGCTGAGCGCCGTCGCTGGAGACCAGTTCGTGGCGCGCTATCTACCGATCGGCACTTCAGGCGCAGCTGCTTCGCTGGCCGAAGACTCCTCGGGCAATCTTTTCGTCGTTTCGACGGTGGTGGAACCCACAGGCGTTCCTCAAATTCGCGTGACGAAAACCGCTTCTCAAGGCAATATCCTCGCCAGCTTCGATTTTGGCGGCGCGGAAGTGTACGATTCGTATACTCCGTCGGCGGCGGCCATCGATCCACAAGGAAATCTGGTAATCGCTGGTTCCACAAACGCACTCGATTTCCCACTGGTGTCGCCGTTAATGTCGTTGGTACTCGACGAAGCCGGATTCATCGTGAAGTTGAATCCGCAATTGACCCAGATTCTGTATTCAACGTTTATCGGCCCGCAGCAAATCATCCCGGCAGACTCGGCCACCTACATCAATGCGATGGCTCTCGACGCGGTGGGCAACATCTATGTCACGGGTGTTACTGCTTCGGAGGTCTTTCCGACTACTCCCGGAGCGTTCCAGACCGGTGGGCCCGATGAGAACGAGTTTACCTACCCGATGTTCGCTTTCGTATCCGAGATCTCGGCGGACGGATCGAAGCTTCTCTATTCCACTTACTACGGCTCTAATAGCACGAACTGCCTTGGAGTCTATACCTACTGCATCGATGCGACCGGCGTTACCGTCGCGAACGCCATTGCCGTAGACAGCACTGGCGCGGCGGTTATCGGCGGCTATACGGTTTCCAACGGGCTGCCCACGACAGCGGGGACCATCGCGCCCCAATGCACTTGCAGTTACGAGCCTCCCAATTCCTACCAACCGGGCTTCGTCGCGAAATTCGCACCGGGCGGACAAAAGCTGGATTGGGCGACTTACGTTGTGCTCACTCCGCTGAGCGGCGAAATTGCCGCCAATATTTCCATCAACGCCGTGGCGTTTGATTCCGGCGGCAATGTCATCGTCGGCGGCAACACGGCGAATGGTTTCCCGGTCACACAAGGAGCGCTCGAAGCCACGTTTCCGGGAGCAAGCGCTTCGGCTCTGAGCGCTACCGCTGGGCTGGTCGCGAAGATCGATTCGTCGGGCAGTAGCTACGTGTTCGCCACCTATCTCGGCCAGCCTGTTTACGGATCGCCTGTCGGCGTGACCCAGTTGCTGCTCGATTCACAAAACAACATCTGGCTCACCGGCGGTTCGGCATCCAGCTCGCTTCCTTTTCCTAGCTCGATTCCCTTGATCGGTTCGACCTACACAGCCGAGCTTTCAGCCGACGGCTCTTCTGTACTCGGCGGATTCACCGCACCGGCGGGTGCGATGGGGCAAGGAATCGCGCTCACCGCGACTGGATCGGCGACGCTGGGCAGCACCGGATCGCTGGTGCTGAATGTGCCGAACCAACCGGCGTCGTTCGGAGGGATCCAAAACTCGGCTGGCCTCCATGTATCGGCCAACATCGCGCCGTACGAATTAGTCTCTCTCTTCGGCGCCGGGATTGGACCGGCGACGCCCATGGGCGCTCAAGTGGAAGACGGAATCGTTACCAGCTCGTTGGGAGGTGTGCAGGTGCTGTTCGACAAAACCGCCGCGCCGCTGCTCTACGCGGGACCAAATCAGATCAACGCCGTCGTTCCTGGGGACGTGGGAACCGAGACTTCAGTGACGCTCGATATTATTACGCCGAACGGAGATCTCACCGGTCCGACACTTTCCGTGGTTCCTTCCGAGCCGGAAGTATTTCAATACGCTCCCGGTGTTTTTCAATATGATGAGCCGCTTCCGAGCGGCGCCGCGGTCGCGCTGAATCAGGACGGCAGCTTGAATTCAGCGTCGAATCCGGCAACCGTGGGGACGATTGTGGCCGTCTGGGCGACCGGCGGTGGGGTGGCTGCGCCCGGCGTGAGTCTTCAGGACGGCTCGACGTTGAATACCAATGAGTATGCCTTGCTCCAGCCTGTGTCCGTCTTGAATGGCCTCGTATCGAACGGTGGAAGCGAATCGTTGCAGGTGTTATACGCCCAGAATGGTCCCGGGCTGGTCATCGGCGCGCTTCAGATCAATTTCCAGTTGCCGTCGGAAAAACTCTACGGCGCGAACCAGCTCACGTTTCAACTCCAGGTGGGCAGTGCGATCAGCAGCCCATTTTCCATCTACGTGCAGTAGTAAGTTCCGCCGCCTTCTGTCGGGTCCAATTTTCAGCACCTCGCAATAGGATCCCCGGAATGGCGTTTTTTGGGCAAGTGATCATCCGATGTTGGGCGTCGCTAGATGACCCACTGCCCCCTGGCGCCTTCGCCCCGTCCCGCTGGTAAACTAGAGGCGGGGAAAGCATCTAATAAGCGATGGCAACGCCCACCCGCGTACAAACTCCAGTGGATGTCTCGCTCTCGCCGGAGCAGCTTGTCCGGGCCTATCGCGCGATGTACATGGCGCGGCGTCTGGACGATCGCGAGATCCTGCTGAAGCGGCAGAACCGCATCTTTTTTCAGAT
>Ga0302325_10000793_pt1 | contig 84460 bp, 83 predicted proteins | sample Palsa_T0_2_FD_201948 | JGI IMG/M metagenome (GOLD analysis project Ga0302325, IMG submission 201948) | Peat permafrost microbial communities from Stordalen Mire near Abisko, Sweden - Palsa_T0_2 | ecosystem: Environmental > Terrestrial > Soil > Palsa > Peat permafrost | place: Sweden: Abisko... | reverse complement strand
CTCTTGTGGCGCTCCGGCGGCCACGCTTTGGCACTTTGATGCCGTCGAGGTGGGGCCGTCCACACCATCAAGTCCAAGCCGCCTTCGGCGGTCGCGTCGCCAAGGCGAATGCAAGAGCATTCGCCGGGCTCCGCGAGACTTGACCGCTCCGCTCGGCGATGGCGCTTGGCCTACAAGTCCTTTTGGTGCGCTATGCGGCCCGAAGGCCGCGATCGCTCACCAAAAGGACATGGAGGCAAAAAGCCGCGCCGACGATACGCAGTCACGCCGAAGGCGCCGAAGCGAAGCGTAGGAGCGGCGAAGCCCGGACGAATGCTTCGCATTCGCCTAGACTTGACGGCGTCTCGGCGGCGTGGCCCCAAGGTAAGACACTGGCGCCTACGCTGACGCCCGTTGACGCCGCTCCTTGCGAAGCGGATACCGAGCGCGCTGCGTCCTCGCAAACAGGGAACCCGCCTCATGTCGTTTTTCGGCAAATTGTTTGGCCAGGGGCCGGCGCCGGTCGGGCCGCCGCAACCGGCCGATGCGGTGCGCGCCGCTATCCTCGGCGTCAACCGCCCGACCGCGCCGTTTGAGGTGCGGCCGGGCGGCGCGGGGGAGGCCGAACTCATCGCCGAATGGCGCATCGTCGATGCCGCCTGGTGGGAGATTTTCGCCAAGGCCGGGCTCGAAAAAGCGTTCAAGGTGCTGATGCGGCTCGACGAGGCGGCCCATGAGGTGCGCAGCGTCGATCAGGAATGGACGGTCGAATGGCGGGCCGGCATCCCTCAGACGAGTCTTGCCGCCTCCGCCTTCCGGGGGCAGCAGACCTCTATCGAATTCGGCAAGGCCTATGGCTTCACCGAGCAGGGGAGCCTCGGCGAAATCTATAATTACCGGTTCTCGACCAAGGAGCTGAAGGATCCGCTGCAAAAGGCCGTCGCCGCGCAAGGCTGGCGCTGGCGCGGCGTGGGGTTCGGCAAGCTGTAAGGCGCCTTTGGCGCGACCGTTCGCCCCTAGCGCTACAGCCACCCTTTGAGCCGCCAGGACAGACGCGAGGCGCGGCGGATCAATCCGGCGACGCCGGGCGCGGGATAGGGCTCGTAGGCCTGCAGCCGACGATCCTGTCCCCTCGCGCCTCGACGACGAAGACCTGCTCGAACGCCACAATCATGCCGATCTTGAGCCGGTGTTTGGTGTCGACCTCGAAGAAACCGATGTCGCCCTCGACCGCGCTATGGCGCAGGACGAAGCCCGGCTGTTCGAGGCTGCTGAGGCCCCAGCGGAGCCCGCGCTCGATCGCCGCGCGGCCCCGCATGCGGGCTTGGGGATAATGCGGGTCGATCAGCACGGCGTCGTCTGCGAAAAGACTGAGGACGAGGTTCAGGTCCTTGGCCATGAAGGCGTCGATGAGGCGGACGAAAAGCTCCTTGACCGGCATGTTCCCCTCCCTTTTGCGTCAAGCGTGGCCCCGCTCACGCCGCCCAATCCGTGACGATAAGGCCCGGCACGCGCTCGAATTCGCGGCGGTTGAGAGTGACGAGCGCCGCGCCGCGACGGCGCGCCTGCGCGGCGATAAGATAATCGAAAGGACCGATGGGCGCGCCTTTTCCTTCGAGATAGGCGCGAATGTCGCCGGCCTCGGCGGCGTCAGCCGCTTCAAAAGGCGCAATCGTCGGCACGGCCGCGAGAAAATCTGCGATCCGCGCGAGGTTTTCCCTGGGAAACTGGCTCTTCGCCGCGCCGTAGCGCAATTCGAACAGCACGACGGCGGGAATAAGCAGTTGCGTCCCCAGCATGATTTCCGCCCGCAGACGCTCGGCAAGGCGCGGCGCGCGCTTCGTCATGATTCCGATGACAATATTGGCGTCCAGACAGAACATCGGGTCGATCAGTCAAAGGAAACGGAATCGTCAGGTTCGGCGGGCGGGTCTTCGGGCAGCTCTGGGAATGGGATGTCCCGATATTCGTCGAGCTTGGCCCACCACGCCTCGAAATCGAACGGCGCCTTCTCCATCGGCTCCAGGATAACCTTGTCGCCGACCCGGCTGACGCGCACTTCCTGGCCCTCGAAGCGGAATTCCTTGGGCAGCCGCACGGCCTGGCTGCGGCCATGCATGAACAGCTTGGCGGTTGGCTGCTTGACGACGGGCGGGTGGCTGGGGCGGGCGGTCATGCGGCGGCTCGGCGGCGATGGTAGCTACCCCTGGTAGATATCATTGGCGAGGACGGCGGTCAATCATGTCACGGAAATGGCTCCGCCATCGGGCGTCGGCTCGACGCGCTCGGGCGCCCTCGCCCCAAAGCGACGGCGAAACTTGTCGATGGGGAGGGCGAGCCATCGATCGATCGCAAAAGCGACGGCGATCACCGCCGCGGCGTTGAACAGCGCCCAGCCCCAGCTTCGTCCAAAAAAAGCGTTGAGATCGAGCGGAATCGCGGCGAGCAGGCCGTAGACGAAATTGTGGCTGATGTAGAGGGGATAGGAGAGTTCGCCGATCCGGCCGTCGAGGGCGCTATGCTCAGTCGCCCGGAACAAGCAGGGGAGAACCAGGAAAAGCAGGGCGTAAGGGACAATGTCCAGCAAATCGGACAGCACCGCGATCGGTCCGATGTGGTTCGCCAGCAAGCTGACCGGCGCGACCGCATAGACCGCCAGCAGCGTCAACCCGACATATCGACTGCGCCCCCGCTCGGGGAATTGAAATCCAGGAAAATGCAGGTAGACGCGATAGGCGAGGACGCCGAGCAGGAAATAGATCAGTTCGGAGGGAAAGAACGCGCGATTCCAGGGCTCGCCGGAAAAACCGCACCTCGCCATGAGATAGCGCGTCAGCAGCGAGCCGCCCGCCAATACGAAAACGAGCCACAGCCGCCGCGTCACGAAAGGGGCGATCAGGTAGAACCAAAGCTCGCAGCCGATCGACCACGCTTGCGGCACGGGCGAAAGCCCGTTGCCCGCCGTCGCGGCGGGACCATAGCCGGGCGCCAGACTGAGCGCGCCGTCGATCCGGCTGAACCCTAGCCATAGCCAGGAATCGGAGCCGAGAAGCGTGAGGTCGGAAACGCCGATATAGGCCCATAGGCCCGCCGGAATCCCCCTAAAATTCAATCCGAGGGGCCCGGTCCAGTAGTAGAGGGGGCTGTCCAGCGAATAGAACATCTTGTCTCTGGGGACCAGAAGAAACTCCGCCAGCACGGTCAGCGCGCCGATCGTCCAGTAGATCGGCAACAGGCGCAGCAGGCGCGATAGGTAGAAGTCGCGCACCGGCAGCCGGCGATAGCGGTCATGGAGGATGAGGGCCATGTAAAAGCCCGACACCATGAAGAAGGCCTTCACCGCAAAGAACGCGCCGCCATGCAGCACCCATCCCGCGCCGCCGATCGGGCCGCGGTGCGCAAATACGACCATCATCGCCAGGATTACGCGCAAAAGCCCCATGCGGCCGAGCCTCGATGGGAAGGGGAACCATCCCTCGCAGGGAGAAACGAAAGAGTCGAGTTGCGCAAGACGCCGCGAGGCAGGGTGCGCCTTGCGTAATGTCGGTATGTTCCTCGGGTTCAGCGCCAAGCGTTTGCGGCCAACCGCGAGACTCGCGCCGTTTGCGTGTTGAGATCGAAAGTCAAAGTCATTTTCCAACCATGGGTGGGCTCCAGTTGCATCCTCACCTGAGCCCCCGACGCGAGGTCGGACAAAACGTCCTGGATGCTTTCCGAGGGAAGGATCATTCGATAGGTGGTGTCGTCGATGCGCTGGAAGTCGGACATCGACGGCATGGCGACGCGCGAACCCCGCGCGTCGAGCAATGGCGCGCCGAGCGTGGCGCCAAGCTGCGAAAATGGCGGCACGGTTCGATCGCTGGCAAGAACCGTGAAGAACAGGGCGTATTGCGGACTCCCCGCCGAAAGGTTCCTTTTCAGGGATAGCTCCCCATGGATCGAAGAATCGGAGAACAGGAGGACGGCGTCGAGTTCGCTACTCCCTTTTTCCCGCTCGATGAACGACCAAACGGCGCTTCCGGAATATCGCGTCCCGCCATTCGATATCGACGCCGTCGCAACGGCGCTCATGGAGGCTTTGTCTTCTGGGCCCGGCGCCGGGGCGTTTTCGCCGCGAGGCGTTTCGATCGTCGCGGCGGTCCTGTTCTCGGTCCCCGCGGGGGCGGCGGCGCCCGTCGAATTCTCGCCGGATTCCGTTTTCGCCGCGCTGGCGGCGGCTTCCCGATCAAGTCTGCGCAACTCCGCGCTCGCGCCTTCGTATTCGACGAAGTTCGAGGGGCACTCGCTTTCGGCGAGGCGCAAGGCGGCAATCGCCGGCGCCCTCTCTCCCCGGTTCAGCAGGAATTCGCCGTTGTAAAAATCCGCCTCGCAGCGCTGATCGTCGTTGGCCGCCGCCGCCCGCGCTTCGGCTGCGGACATTTGGCCGAGGAAAAACTGGACCACCGGGAAAGGCCATTTGTAGTTCGACGATTGTAGCGTCTGCGCCGCCAGTTCGGGGCCGCTTTCCGCGCCCGCGCGGGAATGGGCGAGAAAAAGCCATAGGGCGGGATAGAGGTTGAAGGCCGGAATATTGATGCGCTTGAGGTCCGCCGCCGCCTTCCCCATATCCCCCTTGTAGAACCATAGTCGACCTCGGGCGAACAGGCCGGCGAAGTCGGCCTGGTTGGTTCGCAAATCTTCGTCCAGCGATTGGACAGCCTCATCATATTGTCCGGCGCCCGAAAAAAGGCGCGCCTGCACCCTCAGCGCCCAGGCGTTCTTGGGACCAAGCTCGATAGCGCGGGCGACTTGAGCATTCGCCTTGGCGCTCTCGCGCATGTCGAGGCTTGCCTCGGCGCTTGCGGCCCATACCTCAGGATTGTCCGGCGCGAGCGCGAGGGCTCGATCGGCATCCGCGACGGCGCTCTGCGGCGCGTGCATCGAGCGGTGGAGCTCCGAGCGCTGAAGCAGCAGCTCGGCACTGCGCGGCGCCAGGAGAACCGCGCGGTCGAGATCCGACAAGGACAGATCGTATCGCTGGAGGGCTTGGTTGGACTGCGCGCGCTTGACAAGCGCGTCCACAAGGTCGGGGTCGAACGCGAGCGCCCGGTCATATTCGCGTATCGCGGCCTCAGGGTCGCCCTTGACCGCGCTTTGCTGCCCCTTGAACTCGATTCTTGTCGCAACGACAGCCCGGAATGCCTCTCCGCCCCAGCGAAAGATGGCGAATAGGGTGATTGCGGCGATGATCGCCGCCAGGGCCCTGCGTCGGCGCCGCCGGGTTGGGGACGCCATTCCAGACGATTTGGCGAAGGGCGGCTCGGCGCTCGGACGCGGCGGGAACCACAGCAACATCAGCGCGATCGTCACGGGACAAACGATAAGGAAGGCGGTTACGAGTACGAGGGTCATTTGGTCGGCCACGAAGGACAACACGGCTGACACGACGAGCGCGATAAGCGATGGGGCGAGCAGCAGGCCCGCGACGACCCATCCTGTTCCTCGCATCAGGAAGAAACGGCCCAGCCGACTATTCGGCGCAAGCGGGACAGTTGGTTGGCGATGAATTGGCGCAGAAGGCGCGCGATCGAGCGAGCGCAAATCATAAAACGCGAGAAAACAGACACAAATGCTTGCGGCCAGCAGGACGCAAAAAAGAAACGAGACGGCGGAGACGCCTATTTTGCCGGCCAGCAGTTCAACGTAGTTGGGATAAGGAGGCTTCGCGTTTGCGATGAGGAGGGGCAGATCACAAAAGCCGTGCAGGACCGAGATCGCGATCCACGTGGCCGCCACGCGGACGCCGGCGCGAAACGGGCTGGCGGCATATTCGGCCTGCGCGACAGCGAAGCCGCCGGCGACGCCCAGGAACACATGGATGGGGACCGAGGCGACGGCGCGCACCGTCGCGACCGCGCCCCAATTTTCGCCAGCGGCCGCGACATAGAGGATGTTTTCGAGCAGCGCGAAGCCGAGAGCCGCCGCCGCCGCGCCGAGAACCAGGTCGCGCCGGGTTCGACAGAGATAATGCGGGCGCAAGAAAAAATAGGCGGCCGCCATCTTGGCGGCCTCCTCGGGAAAGCCGGCAAACCCGAATGCCCGGGTGAGGGCGGAAAAGCCATGCGCGTTCGTGCGCAGATTGAATGGCCCCTCCAGGGCCACGATCAAGGCCGCCATCACCACGCCCAGCGAAAGCGCCGCGCCGAATAAACGGATCGGGAACTCGCCGCGTCCCAGGCGCGCGATGAGCAGCGTCAGCAACAGCCCGGCAAGCAACGCCGCCGGCACCGCGGCAAATGGAGAGGTCACGGTTGCGCTCATCGATCGGTCCCTAGAGAAAGCGGCTAGCGATGGGCGTGAAGTCCGCCCAAGAATCCGACGACGAACGCCGACAAGAAAATGAGGCCGCCGACGACGGCGCCAGGCACCGACACGCCGCCCGCGCGTTTGATGGTCTCGCGGACGTCGGTTTCGTCTAGGCTGGCGTCGCGAATTCGAGCGATCGTCTTGCGCGCGCCGGCGACATAGATGCGTCGGCCGGTCAAGGCGATTACGGACGGCGCATAGGCAAGCGCCTGCCCAAAAGCCCCGTCGACGCGCAAGGCGACAACGAGAATCGGAAGCAAGCAACTCAAAGCCGCCCAACCATACAATTTCCGATACAGGAACCAGGCAGTCGGAAAAATGAGGCCGGGCCAACACGCAAACAGGCCCTTTTGGCCCGTCGCCATCGCATCGAACACCGGAAGGAATTTGTGCGGATTGCCGTCGATGAACAGTCGAAAGTCCGCGCGCTCCTGTGTCTCCGGCGGCACGGCTAGGGCAGCCGAGCCGTCGGCGCCCGGATTTGAGAATTCGAGCGGTTGCGCGCTTCCGGCAGGATCAGAGTCTGACATTGCGGACGTCCTCGACGAACAGGACAACCACACCCCGAAGCGATCGTCCACCGGCCAGCTTCAAACGCTCCCAAACCCGGCGCAGGCCGTCACGCCGCGCGGCTCCGGCCGGGGGCGCCGGCGACGCGCTTTGTCAGCCAAGGAAACCGCGGTTCAGCCCCATCTGCTCCACGAACGGCCGCTCTTGCTCGAGCGCCCTTTGGAAGACGTCCTCGCAAACAATTTCGTGGAGATAGCGCGCCAGTTTCGGATAGCGGCCGGGGTCGATCGTGAAGCCGATATATTGATAGACGAGGAAGTTCGAGGCCACCGCGATATCGGCCAGCGTCAGCGATTGCCCAACCAGGAACTTGCCGCCGATCTGCGATTCCAGATAGCCGAAAATCCCAGGCCGAACTTCGTTCAGCACCTTCTCGACCGCTGCCTGGTCGGTCGGAACCTTGTTGATGTTCGGCCCCACGACGCATCGATGGAACAGCGGATGGACAACCTGCCGGAACAAGGTTCCGCCCGCATAGGCGTCGAACCACAGCGCGCGGCCATAGAGTTCGGCATCGGACGGCAGGATGGGCGCCGAGGGATGCTTCTTCTCCAGATACAGGCAGATCGCCGTCGAATCGGCTAGCGTGTAATCGCCGTCGCGGATCGCGGGGATGAGGCCGGTCGGGCTCAATGAATTCCAATTCGCCGGCGGGTTGCCGGGAATGACGGGGATAACCGCCTCGAACTTATAATCGATGTTTTTGCGTATCGCGGTGAGGATGGCCTTTCGCGTATGAACCGAAAGCGGCACGCCGTAGATCGTAAGCATTTCGTCTCCTTCATGAATCACGGAAATCTGCGCGAGCGCGCCCTGCCGGGCGCGCCGTGTCGCGCCCGGTTGGATGGCAAAATCGGGTGGGCAGCTACGCCGCCGGCCGAACGGGAAACTGGATTTCGACGAGGGCGCCCTCGAACCCCGGCGGATGGATGACGGACTCCAGGAACACTTCGCGGCAGGGGCCCGCGATCTCGAAATGATTGGCCTCGATCCAGATGCCGATCGCGCCGAACGCGGCGTGGCTCTCGGCATTGGTCCCCTGGCGAACGATCGTCGCCATCGCCTCGACCGCCGGCAGTTCGCCGGCTCGAAGGACGAGATCGCCCGCTATCCTGACGCTGGCGTTCGACGCCCGCGTCAGCGAATAGCCGATCTCGAGATCAAGCTCCTCCGTCTCAAATTCGTTTCGCGATACGACAATCAGCTTGTCGCGGATGCCGGGCCGGATTTGTCTTGCGCCTTCCTCGGCGACGCTGCGCACCATCCGCACGGCCTCGTCCATGCCGCGGCAGCCGTATCGCAGGGACAGGAATGGCGTCGCCGCGACGGGCTTCGTTACGACATCATATCCCTCGATGCCTCCCTGCGTGTCGATTTGCGCGATCCGCGACTCGATATGGCGCAATCGGACCTCTTCCTCCCGCAGCGCCCGCTCGACCTCGGCGCGTTTCAGAGTCAACATCGCGCGCAACTCCGCCGGCGAGATCTTGTCCTTGAGCAGCGGGCCGATCTGCTCCAGCGAAAGGCCGAGCTCTTTCAACGCGAGAATGCTGTTGAGACGCGGCAACTGCCGGATGCTGTAATAACGATAACCCGTCTGGCTGTCGGTGCGCGAGGGCTGCAGAAGGCCAAGCTCGTCATAGAATCGGAGCTGCCGGTTGGAGACCTGCGCGATCTGCGCGAATTCGCCGATCCGAAACATCGCCTTCGCCTCTTTCCTAATCCAGGACCGCTCGACAGCGGCTCGAAGCCGGACGCGCCAACTGACTGTTCAGAGGGCTCGCCGACCGGTCGCCAGGGGTGTAGCGGTTTGACGTAACGTTCGAGTCAAGCGGGAATTTACCGGATATATTGCATCGCCAGGAATTCGCGGGGAAGCTCGACAAGGCGCCTCCTCGACGTGATAATTTGTCCTCGCGGGAACGCGAGGGCCTCCTCGCCGCTTTACTTGTCGATCGGGTTTCAAGGGAGAATTGCGATGGCTGGGGCAAAATCGGACAAAACGGAAGCGTCGATTTCGCGCGATCGTCTGGCGGAACTGCTGAACGAGGACCTCTCGCGCGAATACCAGGCCATCATCGCCTATGTCGTCTATTCCCAGGTGCTCAAAGGCCCGGAATTCATGAACATCGCCGACCAGCTCGAAATCCACGCCCAGGAGGAGCTGAAGCACGCGCTGATCCTGTCGCGGCAGATCGACTATCTCGGCAAAATGCCGACCGTGACGCCCAAGCCCGTCAAGACGTCGGAAAAGGCGCGCGAGATGCTGCGCTTCGATCTCGACAACGAGAACGAGACGATCCGCAATTATCGCGAGCGCGTGCGCCAATGCGAGACCTTGGGCGAATTCGCCATGGCCGAACAGATTCGCCAGATTCTGATCGACGAGCAGGATCATCAGATTGATCTCGCCACCGCGCTCGGCGAAGACCCGCCCGATCTCACCGGTCCGCGAAAGTAGCGCCGCGGCGGATGAACGGACGCCGGCGCACGCCTTGACGGCGGCTCGGCGGCGTGGCCCGCGCGCCGGCGCCGACATGTTGCCGCAATGTCGCAACTGAAGGTTTCCCGTGAACCCCTCATTGACTCGGTGAATGGAGCCGCCGATAGCTTGACGTAGGGGAAGCGAAGATGATCTGGCGCCGGCGGGTCGCCCAATCTTTCGCGCGGGGGCGATCATGCAGATCAGTCTGCCTAAAATTCTTGTTGTGTCGCTGGCTTTTGTCGCGGCCTCGGCTTATGCGGCGAGCGCCGACGATAGGAGCGCGCCTGCGCCGATGGCGCCTGCGCCCTATAACTGGACCGGCGTCTATGCCGGCCTATTCGGCGGCGGCGCTTTCCCCGACAAATCCTCGACCGTGACGGACTGCCGCGGATCGAAATTCACCTGCTCGGGACCGTCGGTTCATGAGGATTTCAATTTGAACCGCAGTTTCGCCGGCGGCTTGACGCTCGGCTACAACTGGCAGGCCGGCAAGGCGCTGATCGGGCTCGAAGGCGAAGGCGGCGAGGCGCATATGAGCGGCTCGGGCAACTTCGGCGGCGCGACTAAGCAGCCCAACGTCGAATCGGAGAAGTTCGGCAGCCCGTATGGCGTTTTGTCGGCAAGGATCGGCGCCACCGCCAATGCCTTCGCCGATTTCCCGGGCGCGGACCGGGTTCTGCTGTTCGGCAAGATCGGCGCCGCGGTCGGCGATTTCCGCAGCGCGCTCCTCTACGGCAACAGTCCGGCGACCGCCGGATTCTTCACCGAAAACCTTGCTGAGACGACCGCTTTTCCCGCCTTGGCGGTTGGCGGCGGCGTCGAATGGGCGATCGTGGGCAATCTATCGGTGAAGGCCGAATACCAGTATCTGGCCTTCAACGGCCATGTCACGGCCTGCGGTCCGGTGCAGAAGGCGGGCCTCGGCGCGCCCATCGTGCCCACCACGATCGTTTGCAGCTCCGGCAGCGTCCCCGGGCTCAATCTCGTGAAGATCGGCCTCAACTATAAGTTTTTCTGAGCGGGCAGGGGCGGCCTGCTCGCGCGCCCTGCACGCGGCCGGTCGGCGTGACCTGCCATAGCGCGCTTGATAACCCTTATTTCTGTTTCACAGAAACATTCTCTGGACATTCCAGCGTTTCCGCCACATCCTCTATGCGAGTTCGGCATTGCTCGGCGCTGGGCCTGGCCGCCTGGCAAGGGCTTGGGCGCCGATGGGCGAACGGTCGGGCCCGGCGAGAAGGGAAGGACGGGATTGAGAGGCCGAAGCGGCGATTTTCCGAAAATACAGCGTTTCCAAATTTTTTCGCATCCAACTCATTGATTTCTCACGATCCCGCCAAGCGTTTTCCAAGCTTTTATTTGGAAAAAATTTGGCGGCGGACGGAATAATCCAGGAATTTCAATGGCGCCCTTGCAAGGCGCTCGTGTCGGCGGCGCGTCATCCAAGGTTTTTCAAAGCGCCTTTTCTAGGGCCGGGGATGCGTTGCGCGGAATGGCGCGGGCGGGCTCGGGCGCCATCCCGTAATTGGCCTCTATTGCGCAACCCAAGAGATTGCATCGCGAACGGCGCTCACGCCGCCGGATGGCAGGTTCGGACCGATCCTTCCGGTGAGGCTCCGGGGCCAGCGCCGCCGGTGATCGGTCAAAAAGGGAGGTTGATCATGGGATCCCGCTTTTTGATGAGTCTAACCCTGAAGAAGCAAGGCCAGTTCAAGGGCCAGCCGACGAAGTCCACCGGCGGCAAGGGCCTCTCCTGTCACAGCTTCGAGTACCCGATCGTGACGCAGTATGACCTTCAGGGACAGGGACAGCCGAAGGGAAAACGCGGGCACTCGCCTCTGACGATCGTCAGGGAAACCGACAGCGCTTCGCCGCTGCTTTGGCAAGCTTTGGTCTCGAACGAAGCCTTCGCCTTCCTCGACATTGATATTCTCGAGACAAGGTCGAGCGGCGAGGAGCGTCTGGCCAACAGGATCACGCTGACCAACGCGACGATACGGGAAATCAAGCCCTACCTGGAACCCGGCGTCACGGAGGGAGGAAATCTTCATAGGCTGGTGTTCGACTACGGCCAGATCGCCATGACTCCGCCTGTCCCCGCGCCGTCCTTGATGCAGCCCTCGCATAGCGCGCGCGGCCTCGCCTTTCGACCGAGCTCGGGCGCCGGCGAATAGCGCCGCGGGGTTGCGCGCCGCCTACGGGCGCGGCGCCGACATCGAGAGATAGAGGATGCGCTTCTGCTCGACTCTGGCCCTGGCGAGGCTGTCGAGGATCAGCCCGCACGAGCCGATCAGCCCGGCGAACAGCGTCAGCCCGGTGCACAGCACGACGGTCGGGATGCGCGGCACGAGGCCGGTGGCGAGATAAGTCGCAAAGATCGGGATCGCCAGGCCGACGGCGAGCGCCATCGCGGCCAAGGCGATCGAGCCGAAGAACAAGGCCGGGCGCGTCTCCTTCAGCAGCAGCGCGAAGGTCGATAGAATCCGCAGGCCGTCGCGCACGGTGCGCAGCTTGGAGGCCGAGCCGGCGTCGCGCCGGCCGTAGGGCAGCACGATCTCGGCGGTCGGCAGCTTCAACTGGCTGGCGTGGACGCAAAGCTCCGTCTCGATCTCGAAGCCCGAGGAGAGGGCGGGAAAGCTCTTGACGAAGCGGCGCGAAAAAGCGCGGTAGCCGGAGAATATATCCTCGAACCCGGCGCCGAACAAAGCCTGATAGAGCTGGTTGAACAGGCGGTTGCCCATCGCGTGGCCGGGCCGGCGGCCCTCCTGCGCTAAGCCGGCGCGCGCGCCGATCGCCATGTCGACATTGTCCTTTTCGACGCAGGCGATCAGCAGCGGCGCGGCGGCGGCGTCATAAGTGCCGTCGCCGTCGGCCATCAGGTAGATGTCCGCCTCGATATCGGCGAACATGCGGCGCACGACATTGCCCTTGCCGGGCCGCGGCTCGAAATGCACTTCGGCGCCCGCCGCGGCGGCAAGTTCCGCCGTCGCATCGCTCGAGGCGTTGTCGAACACGATAAGGCGCGCGCCCGGCAAGGCGGCGCGAAAGTCCTGCACCACCCGGCCGATCGCCGCCGCTTCATTGTGGCAGGGCAGGATGACGGCGATGCGCGGCGCGGCGAGCTTCTCGGCGGGCGCGAGCCCGTCCAGGGCGCCGCGCATATGGCGCGCGGCGGCGCGCAGGGATTGCGTCAGGGCCTGCGACCCATAGGCGGCGGGGGGCGAGGCGGCGCGCTCTGGCTTCGACATTCAGGCCCCAGGATCGGATTTGAAGGAAACGAGCTAACCCGATCTCAATCATTGGCTGGGAAAGGTTGAGCGTTCGTGAAAATGCGCGCCGCATTCGCCGCGATTCGGGCGCGGCGCGCTGTTCTGGCTTAGGAAAATCGGCATGTCCGTCGCCATCGTCCGCCCAGCCGCCGCGCTGGCCGCCCCGCGCTCGCATTCGCCGCTGCATTCGGCATGGCTCCTCGGCGCGATCGGCCTGCTGTTCACGCTGGCGATGTCGTGGCCCAGCGTCGTGGCGGTCTGGCGAACCGGCGCCTTCGCCAACAGCGACGATGCGATGCGCCTGGTCGAAGTGCGCGACTGGCTCGCCGGCCAGGCCTGGTTCGATCTGCGTCAATATCGGCTGGATCCGCCGGGCGGCGTTCAAATGCACTGGACCCGCGTGCTCGATGTGCCGTTGGGGCTGGGGATCCGGTTTTTCGAACTGTTCCTCCCCGTCGAAGGCGCCGAGCGGCTGACCCGCATCGTCTTTCCCCTCGCGCTGCACGGCGCTCTATTCGCCGCGATCGCGGGCCTCTCGCGCAAGCTCTGCGGGCCGTCCGCCATGGCGCCGGCGGTGCTGATGGCCACCTTGACCGGCACTGTGTTCGTGCAATTCGAGCCGGGGCGCATCCATCATCATTCCCCGCAGATTCTGCTCGTCGTGCTGATCCTGTGGGCGAGCGTGGCGGCCATCGAGGCCAAAAAATTCTGGCCGGCAGCGGGCGCGGCGGCGCTCGCCGCGCTGTCGCTGTCGATCAATATCGAGAACCTGCCCTATATCCTGGTCGAGATCGCCGCCTTCGCCCTCGTCTTCGTCGCGCAGGGCAAAGAATTTCGCAGCGCCCTGCTGGGCTTCGGCCTTTCGCTCGCCGCCTCTTCGCTCCTCGCGTTCGTCCTCACGGTCGGGCCTTCTCGTTATTTCGTGGGCGCCTGCGATGCGTTCTCGAGCGCGCATCTCTACGCCATATTCTTCGGCGCGGCGGCGTTCGTCGTTCTGGCGGCGCTTTCGGGCCGACTGACCAGCGCGCCGCTGCGTCTGGCCGGCTGCGCCTTCGGCGGCGTCTTTGTCCTGGGCGCGATGGCGCTCGCCTATCCCGCCTGCCTGCACGATCCGCTGGCGGGCGTCGATCCCATCTTACGCAAACTATGGCTCGAAAAAGTCGAGGAGGCGCGCCCGCTCCTCGCCATTGTCGGCGAGCATCCGCTGAAATTCTTGCCCCTCGGCCTCGCCGCCTTGTTAGGCTTTGCCGGCGCACTCGCCGCCGCCTGGCGCGAGAGGGGTGTTTCGCGCCTGCAATGGCTGGTCGTTTGCGCCTTCATCGCGACCGGCCTCGCCGCGTCGATGTGGCAGGTGCGCGCCATATCCTCGGCCTCGGCCGTGGCGATTTTCGGCGGCGCGTGGCTCGTCGCGCGCGCGATCGACTGGGCCGCGACGCGCGGCGTTCTGGCGAGGTTCGCCGCGATCGCCCTCAGCCTGCCGTTCTGCTCGATCTTCTGGGCGATTCTCACGCCTGCGGAGGCTGAGCCGAGCGGCGCCTCGGGCCGCGTCACCTGCCGCGACCCGGCGGCGCTCGGCGCGCTCGGCGCGCTCACGCCCTCGCTGCTGCTCGCGCCGATCGACATGGGGGCCGATATCCTGGCCGAGACGCGTCATTCCGTGCTGGCCGGCCCCTATCACCGCAACAACCACGGCAATCGCCAAATGGTCGATGCGATGATGGCCGAGCCGGACGCCGCGCAAAAGATCGTCAGGGACAGCGGCGCCGGCTATGTCCTGTTCTGCCCCGCCATGCCGGAACTGGAAATTTACGCGGCCGCCGCCCCGGGCGGCCTTGCCGCGCAATTGCTGAGCGGCCAACCGCCCGATTGGCTCGTCCCCACGCCGCTGGCGGGCTCGCCCTATCGCATCTACAGCGTTCGCTAAGGGTTCCTCGGACGCCGTGACATGGATCAAGGCGACGACCGCAAAACGAAATACGCTTGTTCGCAATCCCCAATTCTTGTCGGATGTCAGACAATAGCGCAAGCAGAACGTCATCCTTATTCTGCAATATTTTCACTTTAGAGCGGTTCAAAAGAGTAGAATTCGGCTCACGCGCCGATCTATTGGCTGAATCGCCAGTTTGTAATCATTACAATATGCCAATTAGTTCTTGCGATGGTTAAAGCTGCGGGTTATGCAGCGCGATCAACTGCGGACCTTGAATCCGCCAGCTGACGGAGTTGAAATGTCCAGTCATACAGCGCGGCGCTTCGCATCCCGCGTTTCCGGAATATCTTGTGTTTCGGCGATTTTCGGATTGGCTGGCGCGGTCGCCCATGCCGATGAATTTCCTCCGCCGAGCGCTCCCCCTGCCGCCGCCGGGCTCGCGCCCAGTCCTTACGGCGCGCTCGCTCATGCCGCTGATTTTGCGAGCCTGACCGCCACGGCGCCGGCGGCCGCCGCGATCGATCCGTTCCATGAACTGGAGACCGAAGATATGTTCGGCTTCACCGAAGGCACGGACTTTGGCGAAGAGGGAGAACAATCCGTCGAATTCGAAAATACCGGCGCGTTCGGCAAGCGCGGCGGACGCTACAGCGCCATCGAGCAGGAAATCGAGGCCGAAGGCGTTCCCACGCAATATTTCGGCTACGAACTCAGCGCGCACGCCACGGGGCATGACATCAAGAACGTCGACGGCCTCGGCGATTTGAGCGGCGTCAATTTCAGCGGTCTGTCGGGGGAGTTTCGCTATCTGGTGATCGGGCGCGGGCCGGGCTCGCCGATCGGCCTGACCGTTGTCGCGGAGCCCGAATGGGAGCGCATCGACGGGGAAAGCGGCGCGCCGACCCTGGATTTTTCGACGACGTTCCGCATCGCCGCCGATACCGAACTCATTCCCAATCACCTGTTCGCCGCCGCCAATCTGATATATGCGCCCGAGATCGGCAAAGTGACGGGCGAAGACTGGCAACGCTCTTCGCAGATCGGCGCGAGCGCGGCGCTCGCCTATCGCGTCACGCCGAAAGTCGCTCTCGGCGGCGAGGTCGAATATTACCGCGCCTACGACGGGTTGGGGTTGCAGACCTTCGACGGAAACGCGGTCTATGTCGGGCCGACCGCCTATATCACCTTCAACAGCAAGGTCACGCTCGCCGCGGCCTTTTCCGCCGAGGTTGCGGGCAACGCCGCCGGCCAGAGCCAAAACCTCGATTTGACCAATTTCGAGCGTTACCGCACCAACCTCAAACTCGAGTTCGAATTCTGACCGGCTCGCGCCGTTGCCGAGCCGTTATGAGGAGCACGCCATGAAACATCCAACGATCCACAAAGCGGCCATCCTGTCGAGCGCCGTCGCGCTCGCCCTATGCGGCGCGCCGCTCGCCCGCGCGCAGGACGCCGTGAGCCTGCACATCGCGCTTAAGGATCATCGCTTCGTCCCCGCCGAGTTGGCCGCGCCCGCCAACAAGCCGGTCGTCATCGAGGTGACCAATCAGGATCCGACGCCCTCCGAATTCGAGAGCAAGACGCTGCGCGTCGAGAAGGTCGTGGCGGGCGGCGCCAAGATCACCGTGCAAATACGCGCCTTGGCGCCCGGCCGCTATCGCTTCTTCGACGATTATCACGAGGACACGACCGAAGGCTTCCTGGTCGTTCAATAGCCGCCGCGAGGCCGTAAGAGTCAAAAGTTTCGAACTGTTGAGAGGTTCTGCGAAATGCTCGGCGCATTGATCATCGTCTTCCGCGAAGTCATCGAGGCCGGCATTGTGGTTGGCATCGTTATGGCGGTCACGCAGGGAATTCCGGGCGCCAAGTTCTGGATCGCGGCGGGCATTGCGGCGGGCGTCGGCGGCGCCGTTCTGGTGGCCTGTTTTGCCGAAGCCATCGCCAACGCCATGCAGGGCATCGGCCAGGAATTGTTCAACGGCTCCATTCTGGCGATCGCGGTGCTGATGTTGACTTGGCACAATATCTGGATGGCGAGCCATGGCCGGCAAATGGCGGCCGAAATGCGCCAGATCGGCGAAGAGGTTAAAAGCGGTTCGCGTTCGCTCGCCGCGCTGGCTGTCGTGGTCGGCGTCGCCGTCATGCGCGAAGGCTCGGAAATCGTATTGTTCCTGTATGGTCTGGCCGTCGCCGGCGGCTCGAGCGCGGCCAGCCTCATCCTCGGCTCGATATTGGGGCTGATCGCCGGCTGCGCGGTGAGCGCGCTGACCTTCCTGGGGTTGGTGACGATCCCGCCCCGCCATTTGTTCCGCGTGACGACCGTGCTGATTACCTTCCTTGCGGCGGGCCTTGCCGCGCAAAGCGTGTTGTTCTTCCAGCAGGCGGGAGTTCTCACGGCGCTTTCGCAGACGGCCTGGGATACGTCGGCGATCCTGTCGGACACCAGCCTGTTCGGGCGCGTTTTGCACACATTGATCGGCTATTCCGACCAGCCTTCGATTCTGCAGGTTGTCGTCTACGCCCTCACGTTGACGATCATTTTCACGCTGTCGAGAGTCTTCTCGCCGCGGCGAAAGCGCGGCGCGGTCCCGGCGACGCCGGCCAGCAAATCCTCCGCCGCCAGCGCCTGATCTCCCGGCCGCCCGTTCTCAGCGTTTGGCCGCGATAAAGGCCTTGAACTCGCTCATCGAGCCGAATTTGAAGTCGCCCTGGTCGGTCGCCGCTTCGATCGAACCGTCGGAGAAGATCGAATAATTGGCGCCCCCCGCGCTATAGCGGCCAACCAGCGTCGGCGGCGGCGCGGGTTCCTCGGCGGCGCCTTCGAGCGCTTCCAGCGACGGCAGGTGTCCCTTGCGGTTCTCGTTGATCGGCGCTTCCGCCGAATCGGCGTCGCCGGCGACGAAGGAAGCGGGCTCAGGGTCGCTCGCCGGGGCCGACAGTTCCGAGGCCGGCGCGTCGCGCGACGGCGTCGCGCCGAGTTCGTCAAGAACCGTCGGCTCGATGCCGGTCACCAGCGGCGGCACGAGCGGCTCCGAGCGTCGCGACGGCCGCCGTTCCATGCCAGGCGATAGCGCCTTGCGCAAAGCGTCGACCCGTCGGATCAGCAGGCCGATCGCGATGACGATGATTCCGCCGCTGATCGCAATGGCGCCGCAGGTTGCAAAGAGAAGGCCGAGCTCCGTCGGCAGCAGATCGATGCTCGCGACAAGCGCCGCGCCGCCGGCCAGCGCCAGCAACAGGCCAAGAATCAGGGCAATCCAGCTCATAGGCAATCCAACGGGTTCATTTTGTCAGAAAAGCGGCGCGCAATAACGCGCCCACCGGGCAATGCAGGGAGGGGTCGAGCGGTTGCGCTCGCTGTTGCGGCCGAAGCGGGAGCAGTCTAACAATGCGCCGCATCGTTCGAGGGCCCGCGTTCCGGCCGGCCCGTTTCGACCCGATATCGTTCCATAGGAGCCGAGCCCATGACTTTCTCCCTTCCCGAACTGCCATACGCCCACGACGCTTTGGGCCCCTATATGTCGAAGGAAACCCTGGAGTTTCACCATGACAAGCATCACCTGGCTTATGTCAACAACGGCAATAATCTGCTGAAGGGCACGGAATGGGAGAGCCTGTCGCTTGAGGAGATCGTCAAAGGCTCGTTCGGCAAGAATCCTGGCCTCTTCAACAATGCCGGCCAGCATTTCAATCACAGCCATTTCTGGAAATGGATGAAGCCGCATGGCGGCGGCAAGATCCCGGGCGACCTCGAAAAGGCCATCGTCAGTTCGTTGGGCTCCGTCGAAAAGGCGAAGGAAGATTTCATTCAGGCCGGCGTCACGCAATTTGGCTCGGGCTGGGCGTGGTTGACGGTCAAGGACGGCAAGATCGTCGTGACCAAGACAGCCAATGGCGAAAGCCCGCTCGTTCATGGCGGCAAACCGATCCTCGGCGTCGATGTGTGGGAACATTCCTATTACATCGACTATCGCAATCGTCGTCCCGATTACCTCAAGGCTTTCGTCGAAAACCTCGTCAATTGGGACTATGTCGGCGAGCTCTACGCCGCCGCGATAAAATAGACCCGCCCGCGCCCGGTCGCTGACCGGAACCAAGGCGCCCGCGCCGTCTTCGAAGGCGGCGGCGGGGCCCGATGGCTTCAGAAATGTCGCGCGGATCGAGCCCGCGTCAGTCGACCAGATTGACGGTCTTGTCCTTGCATAAATCGACGCTCGCAAAATCGGTGCTCGAACCGTCGGCGTAAGCGCCGTGCAGGTCGAATACGCAGGACTTGCCATGCGCGACCTTCGCGGAGGTTTTCTTGCCGGGCGCCAGATTTGCGACGATTTGTTTGGCCGGGGCGCCGCCGGTCGGCGCGGCGTCGAGCTCGGTGAGCGGCACGGCGCGCGAATTGGTCACGAGAACGACGACCATCGGGGCCACTTTCTTGTGCGGCTTGGCGGGCTTGGGCGCCGGAGCGTCGGCCACCGTCGCGGTCGGCGGAGCGGCCGGCGCATCCGGCGCCGGCGTCGCCGTTTGGGCGAAGGCCGCGCCGCTCATAAAGGCCGCCGAGGCGGCCCACGCGACAAGGGCGGACGATTTTTTGTAAAGATGGCTCATGCTGCTCCCCTCCTGCAGGGCGTTATCGGCTTGCCCCACGCAGTTGTGTGACAGAATGGCATCAAGTCAGGCGCAAGGAAAGCCCGCCAACAAGCCTCAGGTCAAAGATGTCTGGTGGGGAATTCTGCGCGCCATGGTCTCGAGCATCGGCAACGCGTCTTCGATCTTTTCGGCGACGAGGTAGCGCAGGTCGAAGCCTTCGCGGATGAAGCCCAAATTGTGCATATGCGCGATCAGGCTGAGCAAAGGGCGCCAAAAGCCGCCGATGTCGGCGATAAGCACGGGTTTGACGTGGCGCTCCAATTGAACCCAGGTCAGTTGCTCGACGAGTTCCTCCAATGTGCCGACGCCGCCCGGCAGCGCGATGAAGGCGTCGGCGCGCTCGAACATCAGTTGTTTGCGCTGATGCATGTCCTCGACGATGATCAGTTCTTGCGCCTCTTTGAGCGCATGTTCGCGCTTGACGAGGAAAGTCGGGATGACGCCGGTGACGCGCCCGCCGTTGTCGAGCACGGCATGGGCGAGGCGACCCATCAACCCATCCTCGCCGCCGCCAAAAACAAGACCGACGTCAGCCGCGGCCATTGCGGCGCCCAGCGCGTCGGCGGCCTCGGCAAAGCGAGAATCGGCGCCAAGGCTCGATCCGCAATAGACGCAAATATTCTTGATCGTGTTCATCGGCCCTTGTGATCCGCGACGGCGCCGCGCGTCAAGCGCTTGAATCCGCGCGAGAGGCGCATGCGGCTTCGAGCGCCGCGCCGTCGGATCGACGCGACCGCCAAATCGAGCCAAACGACGCCGTCGGCGCGCCTACGACGGGGCCCCGCAAGCGAACGAGAACCCCTGGCCGATGAAGGGCCGCCGCGGTCTAAAGCGCCTATTTCCGGCGACGGCGCTGCTGGCCCAATCCCATTTGCTTGGCGAGGGCCGAACGGGCCTTGGCGTAAGCGGGGGCGACCATCGGATAATCGGCGGCCAGGCCCCATTTCTCCCGGTATTCCTCCGGCGACAAATTATATTGCGTGCGCAAATGGCGCTTCAGGGACTTGAACTTCCGTCCGTCCTCCAGACAAATGATATAATCGTTGGTGATCGACTTCTTGGGAGCGATGGCAGGCTTGGCGACCTCGGGAACAACGACCGCCGTTCCTGTCGAGACCCGCACGATTGCCGCATGAACGTCGCCGAGCAATGTCGGGAGGTCGCTAGCCGGCACGGAATTGTTCGAAACGTAAGCCGAGACAATTTCGGCGGCGAGCTCAATATAGTTCAGCGTATCAGACATGTGAGGCCTTGCTCCAAATTCGGCGTTCCGTCGCGCCTTTGGCTTCCGGCGCAAAAACGAATCTATCGTCGCTAAACAGGTCAACCAGCGAGGTCTTCACGACGATTCGAGACCTTCACCACGATCCTGCATAGTCAAATCTAAAGCCTACAGCAAGACTAATAATAGAGAAATTCCGGCGAAGTCTTAGCGGAAGGCCGATCGCCCGCTATGGCCCTAGGAACAATTACAAAAAATCACTATAGAATATGATCTTCGGCGTTTGACGCCCGTTGACCGGCTGCTTTTGCGCTGCCTCTCGTATCGGCAATGCATGCCGATTCGGTCGAAAAACGGCCAAATGTCGCGCTCTTGGGGGTGCGGGCGGGCGCGCTTCGCCCTATATCTAGCCCGTCCATCGGCGCGAGCGCAAATGCAACACCAGAAATCGACGAAATTCATTGCCGGCGGGCAAGGCCCGCGCGCCGAGGCGACGCTGACGGGGACGGTGCGCCAACTGTGGCCTTACATCTGGCCGACCGACCGGGCCGATCTGAAACTGCGCGTCCTATTGGCCGTGGTTCTCATGGTGGGGGCCAAGCTCGCCACGATCGCCATACCCTACGCCTATAAATGGGCGACGGACGCGCTGGCGGGCGAGCGCGCCGCCGACAAGATTCCTCTGCCGGCCATATTGACGGGCGTCATTGCGCTGACGATCCTCTACGGCCTGTTGCGCATGTTGATGGCCCTGTTCACGCAGGGACGCGATGCGCTGTTCGCGGCGGTCGCGATGAACGCGGTGCGCCGCCTGGCGATCGAGGTTTTCGTTCACCTACATGAATTGTCGCTGCGCTTTCATCTCGAGCGCAAGACGGGCGGCCTGACCCGCGTTCTCGAACGCGGCCGCAATGCGATCGAGACGATCATCCGCACTTCGATGCTGGTGGCGGTGCCCACAATTGTCGAGTTCGCGTTGATCCTGGGCGTGTTCCTGGTCTCGTTCGACTGGCGCTATGTGCTCGTCGTTTCCCTGATGATCGCCGCCTACCTGCTTTTCACGACGCTGGCGACCAATTGGCGCATCGCGATCCGCCGCTCGATGAACGAGAGCGATACGGACGCCAACACCAAGGCGATCGACAGCCTGCTCAATTTCGAGACGGTGAAATATTTCGGCGCGGAAAGGCGCGAGGCGGCCCGCTACGACAAGTCGATGGAGCGCTATGAGCGCCTCAGCGTGCGAACCTATGTTTCGCTCGCCATCCTCAACGCCGGCCAGGCGGTGATCTTCACCACAGGCCTCGTCGCCGTCATCATAATATGCGTCGTCGGCATCCGCGGCGGCCGCAACACGGTCGGCGATTTCGTGTTGATCAATCTGATGATGTTGCAGCTTTATCAGCCGCTTAACTTCATGGGTATGGTGTATCGCGACATCAAGCAGGCGATCGTCGACATCGAATCGATGTTCGCCATCCTCGAGCAGAATCCGGAGATCCAGGACCGGCCCGGCGCGCCGCCGCTTGTCGTCAGCCAGGGCGCGGTCCGCTTCGAGAATGTCGAGTTCAGCTACGACCCGGCGCGCAAGATATTGCGCGGCGTTTCCTTCGAGGCGCAGGCGGGAAAGACGATCGCCATCGTCGGGCCGTCGGGCGCCGGCAAATCGACGATTTCCCGGCTGCTGTTCCGCTTCTATGAGCCCTCCGGCGGGCGCATCACCATCGACGGCCAGGATATTTGCGCCGTCACCCAGGCCTCGCTCCGCGAAGCGATCGGCATGGTGCCCCAGGACACGGTGCTGTTCAACGACACGATCCTCTACAACATCCGCTATGGCCGCGACGGCGCCACCGACGAAGAAGTGACGGCGGCCGCCAATGATGCGCAGATCGATGCGTTCATTCGCTCCTTGCCGCAAGGCTATGGCGCCCAGGTCGGCGAGCGCGGCCTCAAATTGTCGGGCGGCGAAAAGCAGCGCGTCGCCATCGCGCGCACCATCCTCAAGGGGCCGCCGATTCTGGTGCTGGACGAGGCGACGTCGGCGCTCGACAGTTTCACTGAGCGCGAAATCCAGGCGGCGCTCGAGCGCGTGTCGAAGGGGCGAACGACGCTCATCATCGCGCATCGGCTTTCGACGGTCGTGCATGCCGACGAAATCCTCGTCCTCGACAAGGGCGTGATCGTCGAGCGCGGCGCGCATGACGAATTGCTCGCCAGGGGCGGCGTTTACGCCGCGCTATGGAGCCGCCAGCGCGAAGTCGACGCCGCGCAGGAGACGCTCAGGCGCGCCGAGATCGAGGCGGGCGACGAGGAGCCGATCGAGGCCTGAGTTGAGAGAACCGTAAGTCTTGGCTTCCTTTGCGGCATCGCCCTTACGTCGGCCAAGGGCCGGCGGCAGCGTGGGGCGGCGGCCCGGCGCGACCGTGACTCTTGTCGCGTTTGGCGCCAAAAGACCGTGGCAACCAACGAGCGCCCTTGATGTCCGTCTTTGATTCCGTCCGACGCCAACTGACCCCGGTCCATCCCGAGGGTTATGTCTTTATCGCGGCGTTTTTCGTGGCGAGCCTGGCGCTGGCGTGGCTGTGGAGTCCGCTGGGCTGGATCGGCGCCATTGCGACGGCCTGGTGCGCCTATTTCTTTCGCGATCCCTCTCGCGTCACGCCCCTGCGCGAAGGGCTCGTCGTCTCGCCCGCCGATGGAATTGTCAGCTTCAGCGGCTATGCGGCGCCGCCCCCGGAACTCGGATTGGGGGCGCGCCCGCTACAACGCGTTTCGGTGTTCATGTCGGTGTTCGATTGCCATGTGAACCGCGCGCCGGTCGCCGGCCGCGTGATTCGCGTCGCCTATAAGCCCGGCCTTTTTCTCAGCGCCGATCTCGACAAGGCGAGCGAGGACAACGAACGCAACGGAATCGTTCTGGAGAGCGCGGCGGGGTCGTTTGGAATCGTGCAGATCGCCGGCCTCGTCGCGCGGCGCATCGTCTGCTTCGTCAACGAAGGCGCGAATTTGAGCGCCGGCGACCGCATCGGCCTCATCCGCTTTGGCTCGCGCGTCGACGTTTATCTTCCCGACCGGGCGCGCATTCTGGTCGGCGTTCATTCGCGCGCCATCGCCGGCGAGACGGTGATCGCCGAGACGGCGCTTGACGAGCCGATGCGCGTTTTCCGGCAGAGTTGACGCCGATGATCGAGCCCCTCGGCGATAATTCCCGCGAAGCCTTGACGAGAAGGCTGCGCGCGCGCCGCTTCCGGGGCGTGCCGCTGCGCCTCCTGATCCCCAATCTGCTGACGCTGCTCGCCCTTTGCCTCGGCATGACCGCCATCCGCTTCGCGTTCGAAGACCAGATCGAATGGGCGGTCAGCGCGATCGCCGCCGCCGCCGTGCTCGACGGCCTCGACGAGCGCATCGCGCGCGCGCTGAAGGGCACCTCGCGGTTTGGCGCCGAACTCGATTCCCTGGCCGATTTCGTCGATTTTGGCGTGGCGCCGGCCGTCGTGCTCTATGTCTTCGGCCTGCATGAAATGAAGAGTCTCGGCTGGTTCGCCGCCCTCATTTTCGCGATCGCCTGCGCGCTGCGCCTGGCGCGTTTCAATGTGATGATCGAGGATCATGACGAGCCGGCCTGGCGCGGCTATTTCTTCGTCGGCATGCCGGCGCCGGCCGGCGCCGTCACCGGCCTGCTGCCGGTCTTTCTTCATCTCTCGCTGTTCAACGTCCCCAATATTCATGCGCTCGTGCCGCTCGAGATCGTCTATGTCCTGGCGATCGCTTTCCTGATGGCGAGCCAGATTCCCCATTATTCCGGCAAGTCGATCGGCCGCGTGCCGCGCGAATATGTCGCCGTGGTGCTGTTCGGACTGGCCGCCGGCGTGTTGCTCTTGGCCAATTTTCCGATGGAAATGCTGGTCGCGCTGTCGCTCGCCTATCTCGCCTCGATCCCGTTCAGCATCCGGCGCTTCCAGCAGATGCGCCGCGCGGAAGCGGCCTCCGCTTCGTCCTGAGCGGCGGCGCCAAAAGCGGTTTCCCCTTTTTCTCGAAATAATATAGGGTCCGCCGCGATTTGAAGGCCGAGACCGGTTTCCCCGCTGAAAGCGGCGGAGCGGGGTCGGCTTCCCCTGACGAATCGCGACAGGCGTTAAGAAATTTGAACGAAGACCGCTTGCGGGCGGATGGCGATCCGCCAGGCGGTGTGCGTTGGGCGCTTGAACAAGCGTCGACGCGGCAAAGAAAGGTCCCAATGTCGAAAGAAGAATTGCTTGAATTTCCTGGCTTCGTCGTTGAGCTATTGCCGAACGCGACCTTTCGCGTGAAGCTTGAAAACGATCACGAGATCATCGCCCATACCGCCGGTAAAATGCGCAAGAACCGCATCCGCGTGCTCGCGGGGGACAAAGTGCTGGTTGAAATGACCCCCTATGATCTGACCAAGGGCCGCATCACCTATCGTTTCAAGTGACGCCGGCGTGGCTCCGCTAAAACGCATGCGACATTTGCGATGAGTCCCTCCGCCCCGCGCCCCCTGCTGGTCCTGGCGTCCGGCTCCCCCCGCAGGCTCGCCTTGCTCGCGCAAATGGGCCTCGACCCCGATGCGGTGATCCCCGCCGATATCGACGAGACGCCGCGCCGCAGCGAATCGCCGCGCGCGCTTGCGCAACGGCTCTCGGCGGAAAAAGCGACGATCGCCGCGGCCGTGGCTTTCAAACGTCCGGAACTTGGCCGCTGCCTCACCCTGGCCGCCGACACGGTCGTGTGCGTCGGACGGCGCGTGCTGCCCAAATGCGAAGTGTCGGATGAGGCCGCCGCCTGCCTGCGCCTTCTGTCGGGGCGCGCGCATCGCGTCTATACGGCGGTGACGCTGATCGGGGAAAATGGGGCGCCGCGCCGTCGTCTGGTGGAGGCGCGCGTGCGCTTCAAGCGCCTTTCGCGCGAGGAAATCGACGCCTATCTGGCCTCCGGGGAATGGCGCGGCAAGGCGGGCGGCTATGCGATCCAGGGCCTGGCCGGCGCGTTCGTCGTGCGGCTGATCGGTTCCTACACGGCCGTCGTCGGCCTGCCGCTGGCCGAAACGGCGGCCTTGCTTGCCGGGGAGGGCTATTCGGCGCATGGCCAATGGGCGCATAGAGCCTAGAGTCGACGCAATGGCCGCACGGAAATGACCAACGCTTTGCCCCCAGCCAATGACAATGCGAAGGTCAAGCCTGCGCCCGCCTGCGCCATTTGCGGGCGCCCGCGCGTCGAAAAATACAGCCCCTTTTGTTCGCGCCGCTGCGCCGATGTCGATCTCTACCGCTGGCTTAACGGCAAATATGCGATACCGGCGGGCGAGGAGAGCGACGAGGAAAGCGGCGAGGTCAGGGACGAGGACGAGTGATTGTGCGCCGGCCGCGCCGGTAGGCTAAAGCGTGATGCACTAGGGTTGAATCGTAGCGCTTACGCTCGGCGCCGAATTCGTTATTGCGCCATTGTTCGCATGCAGGCCATTTTTTTCATCCCTGAAAGCTTGTCACGGACGGCCCGAAGGGCCGCCGCCTTCGGCGGTCGTCCGAAGGACGATCCTTGACAAGCTTTCAGGGATGAAAAACGCTCCGCCATGCGAACGATGGATCAAACTCGACCGTTGTGACGGAGAGTCATAACGCGCTAGCCGCCAATGTCGATATCGACGACGATGAGCCCGGCGATCCCGCCCTCGGCCGCCGCGACAAGCCGGGCGCCCGCCGCCTGATGCGCGGGATGGACGAGATAGGCGTCGCGGGCGGCGGCGTCGAGGAAATCGGCGACGAAAGCGTGGGTGAAGCCGCGCGCCAACCCTTCCGGGCTGACATTGGCGCCGCCCTTGAAGCTCAGCATGCCCGGCACGACGGCCCGCAAATCGTCGAGCGCGCGGAACAGAGCCTCGATCGCCTCCGCGCGCGCGTCGGCGGGAAATTTGACCAGGACGACATGGCGGATCATGGCGCTCTCCCAAGCCGAATCGTTGCGGAAAGTCGCCACTCTATCGAAGCGCGGGCGATCGCCGCAAGCGCGCCCGTCAGACGGCCATAACTCAATTCCCTACCTGGCCGGGCTGCGCTTCTCTTGGACGCTCGGCGCGCCGGACGCCGGTCCCATCGCGCGCGGCACCGATTTCGGCTTGGTCGCGGCCGACGGAAGGCTGAAGAGCGTCACGGGCTTTCTCGACCAGCCCAAGGCCTGACGCCGCGCCGGACCGCTATGGGCCGATAAGTCGCGCGTCATTCCGCGACTTTTTCGACCCGCGCCGCTTGACGGATCGATGCGGGTCCGGCGCCCGGACCGTTCCCAGCCTCGCCTTTGCCCAACGCGCCGCTCGTGCAGGCCAGCGCAAAAGCATAGGCCAGCGCCACATCGTCGAGTTGGTCGAAGCGCCCCGAGGCGCCGGCATGGCCGGCGCCCATATTCGTCTTGAACAGGATCGGCCCGCCCCCGGTCGCCACGGCGCGCAGCCGCGCGGCCCATTTGGCCGGCTCCCAATAGGTGACGCGCGGATCGGTGAGCCCCGCCAAGGCGAGGATCGCCGGATAGGCCTGCGGCCGCACATTGTCATAGGGGGAATAGCCGCGGATGGTCTCGAAGGCTTTGGCGTCGGCGATCGGGTTGCCCCATTCCAGCCATTCGGGCGGGGTCAGCGGCAGGCTCGGATCGAGCATCGTATTGAGAACGTCGACGAAGGGCACGTCGGCGATGATTCCCGCATAGAGCTGCGGCGCCTGATTGGCGATCGCCCCCATCAGCATGCCCCCCGCGCTGCCGCCATGCGCGAGGACGCGGTTGGGCGCGGCGAAGCCGCAATCGATGAGATGCTGCGTCGCGGCGATGAAATCGCTGAACGTGTTGGCTTTGTGGGCAAGCTTGCCCTCTTCATACCAGCGCCAGCCCTTGTCGGTTCCCCCGCGCACATGGGCGATCGCATAGACGAAGCCGCGATCGACGAGGGACAGGCGGTTGGTGGAAAAAGAAGCGTCGATCACATGGCCGTAAGCGCCATAGCCGTAGACGAGCAGCGGCGCCGTGCCGTCGATCGGCGTTTCGCGTCGATACAGGATCGAGATGGGCACGCTCTCCCCGTCGGGCGCCGTGCAGGAAATCCGCCGGCTGACATAGGCGGACGGCTCGAAGTCCTTGGGCGCCATCTGCTTCTTGCGCAGCATGCGCTGGCGAAGGCCCATGTCGTAATCATAGGTCTCCCTCGGGCAATTCATCGAGGAAAAACCGAAGCGGAAGACGCTTGTGGCGAATTCGAAGACATTCTCCAGGCCGAGAAAATAGGTCTCGGCGTCGAAGGCGATCGAATGCTCCTCGCCGGTCGCCAGTTCATGAATGACGATGCGGGGAACGCCGTCCTCGCGCTCGAGCCTTGCGAGAAAATCCTTGAACAGGGAAGCCGCCACGATGAGGCGCCCGGAACGGTGCGGGACGAAGTCGCGCCAGTTCGCCATGCTGGGATCGTCCTTGGGCGCCGTGACGATCTTGAAATCCTGCGCGCCCTCGGCATTGCAGCGGATGAAAAACCGGTCGCCATGATCCATCAGGTCATAGCGCAGGCCGGCCTGGCGCGCCGCGATCAATCGGGGCGGCGAGGCCGGCCGGTCGAGATCGACGACATGGCCTTCCGAGGCGTCATGGCCATGGACCGAAATGACGGCCAGCGCGCCGAGCCGCGTCGCCGCTATGCTGATGAACCAGCCGGGATCGGCTTCCTCGAAGACCTGGACATCGGCGCTTGCCGGCGTGCCGATCCGGTGCAGCAAGACGCGGCACGGGCGGTGATTGGCGTCGAGCCCGACATAGAGAAAACCCAGCGAATCGCGCGTCCAGACGAGATGGCCGGTGCAATTGCCGACGCTGTCGTCGAGATCCCGAGCCTTTTCGATATCCCTGACGAAAATTGTGAAAATCTCCGAGCCTTTTTCGTCGGCGCTCCAGGCGACCTTGCGATGATCGGGGGAATGGCGGGCGTCGAGAAACTGGAAGAACGATTTGCCGGCGGCGCGCGCGTCGCCATCGAGCAGGATCGCCTCCTTGCCGCCCTCGCGCGGCTTGCGGCAGAAGATTCTGTGCTGCCCGCCCGGACGAAAGCGCGCGTAATAGGCAAAAGGGCCGTCGGGCTGGGGAACTTCGCTGTCGTCCTCCTTCAGGCGCGCGCGCATCTCGCGCACAAGGCTCCGCTGAAGCGGCTTGGCGGGGCCAAGCACTTGTTCGGCATAGGCATTTTCTGATTCCAGTAGTTCGCGGATGGCGGCCGGCAGAGCGCTGGGCTCGCGCAGCACCTCACGCCAATTGTCCGCCTTGATCCAGGCGTAGTCGTCGACCCACCGGACGCCATGGGCGGATCTAGGCTCGGGCTGTTTGCGGGCTATCGGCGGCGCGATCGCGCGCGCCTTTGGTTCGTTCATCGTTTTCTCGCTCTGGCCTTCTCGACCCTGGGCCGCGTTCCGACCCTCCGGCCGTCCCATGCTTTGCCATGCGCCGACCCCGCGGGGAAGCCCGCCGACCGGCAGGGTTAATCGCGGCTCCTCGAAACGATTCCGGTGGGACGCGGCGCTCGGCTGTTGGTATTATGAGCAAAAGCGCACACTCTGCCCGGATATCTCCATGTACGAACCTTTGCCCCATCGTCAGGACCAGCTTGAGGCGCAGCATGCGCTGATGCGGAGCCATCCGCTCGGGCTGCTGATCTCGCATGGCGCGCCGGGGCTGGAGGCCAATTCCATTCCCTTTCTGATCGATCCCAAAGCCTCGAAGCTCGGAACGCTGCAAGCGCATATGGCGCGGGCGAATGGGCAGTGGCGGTCTCTAAGCGAGGCTGCGGACGTGCTCGTCATATTTCAGGGCGCCGATCATTACATCACGCCGTCCTGGTATGCGACCAAACGCGAGACGGGGAAGGTCGTCCCGACCTGGAATTACGTGATGGTGCAGGCGCGCGGGCGCCCGCGCGTCATCGAAGACGCCGCCTGGCTGCGCCAACAGATCGAGACGCTGACGCGCAAGCAGGAGGGCGCGCGGCCGGCCCCCTGGGCGGTGGGCGACGCGCCCGCCGATTTCATCGAGGCCCAGATCAAGGCGATCGTCGGCGTCGAAATCGAAATCACCGACATTTCCGGTAAATGGAAGGCGAGCCAGAATCGTCCCGTCGCGGACCGCGCGGGCGTCATAGCCGGGCTCGCCGCGCTTGGCGACGAGGCCTCCCTCGAAATGGCGTCGATCGTCAATGAGGCCCAGCCGAAGGGCTGAACGCGACCTCAATGCGGGACCGCCGGGGCTTTCCCGCGCCCGCGAAGAATCGCAGTTTTCCGTCCATCCTATCGCGACCTTGGCAAGGAGGCCGAATTGAAGCTTGCGACATTCCGGCGCGACGGCGCTGAGCGCATTGGCCTGGTTCATGCCAGCGATGCGCGATTGTTCGATCTGACGGCCGCCGCCACGCGTGAGGGCGCGGCAAACCCGGCCTTCGCCTCGATGCTCGCGCTGATCGACGCCGACGACGCCGGGCTCGATGCGGCGCGCGCCCTGTTCGAAAAGCGCGGCGCGGATCCCGATCTGTCGCTCGATGTCGGCGCGGTCGAATGGCTCGCGCCGCTGCCGCTGCCGCGCCAGATGCGCGACGGCATGTCGTTTCCCACCCATATCCTGCAGTCGACGCGTGGGTCGCGGGCGGTCGCCGCGCTGCTCAGGCATGGCGAGGCGGCCTTCAAGGCCACGATGGCCGAGCCGTTGGGAGAAGTTCCAGCCGTGTTCCGGCAGGTGCCGATCTATTACATCACCAATCGTATGATGGTCGGGGCGCCGGGCGCGACAATCCGCTGGCCGCGCTACAGCAAGCTGATGGATTATGAACTGGAGCTCGGCATCGTGACGCGCCGCACGCGGGCCAATATTCCGGTCGGCGAGGCGGGCCGGCATATTTTCGGCTACACGATCTTCAACGATTTTTCGGCGCGCGACATGCAGGCTATCGAGACTCAAGGCCGGATGGGACCGGCCAAGGGCAAGAGTTTCGACGGCTCCAACGTGCTGGGCCCATGGATCGTCACGCCGGACGAAATCGGCGATCCGCAGGCGCTTGCCGTCGAGGTGCGGATCAACGGCGAGGTTCGCTCGCGCGGAACGACCGCGGGCATGCTGTTTTCCTTCGAGGAGATTCTCGCCCATGTGTCGCAGGACGAAACCGTTCATGCCGGCGAATTCTTCGGCTCGGGCACGATCGGCAATTGTTGCGGCCTGGAGCTCGGCCGCTTCCTCGAACATGGCGACGTCGTCGAACTCGCGGTCGAGAAGATCGGCGTGCTGACCAACAAGGTCGAGCGGCAGAGCTGACTCAGGAACTGCGCAATCGGGAGGAAGCGATGGGCCGCCAGTTGATCGATATTTCCGCGCCGCTGCAGAATGGCGTCACGGCCGATCCGCCGGGTCTCGGACCGACCATCGAATATATCGATCACCGGCAAAGCCTGCCGCAGATCCTGCCGTTCTTTCCCGGCCTGGAGGGGGAAGACTTGCCCGATGGCCAGGGCTGGGCGGTCGAGCGCGTGCAATTGTCGACGCATAACGGCACCCATCTCGACGCGCCCTGGCATTTCCACCCCACTATGAACCGGGGCGAGCGCGCCGCCACGATCGATGAAGTGCCGCTCGAATGGTGCCTCCAGCCTGGCGTCAAGCTCGACTTTCGCCATTTTCCCGACGGCTATGTCGCCAGCGCCGCCGATGTCGAAGCCGAACTGCAGCGCATCGGGCACGAGCTGCGCCCGCTCGAGATCGTCGTCGTCAACACGAGCGCCGGCGCGAAATACGGTCAGCCCGATTATGTCGCCTCGGGGTGCGGCATGGGATATGGGGCGACGATGCATCTTTTGGAGCGCGGCGTCCGCCTCACCGGCACGGACGGTTGGAGCTGGGATGCGCCTTTTGCGCACACCGCCAGGAAATATGCGCAGACCCATGACGCTTCGCTGATCTGGGAGGGCCACAAGGCGGGGCGCCACATCGGCTATTGCCATATCGAGAAACTGCACAATCTCGAGGTCCTCCCCGCGACCGGCTTCACGGTCTCGTGCTTTCCCGTCAAGATCGAGCGCGCCTCGGCGGGATGGACGCGAGCGGTGGCGATTCTCGACGGCTAGGCGCTGGGCGGGTTGGCCGCTGCGCGGCGCCGCGTTATATTCAACTGAATATAGTTGGATCGTTGCAAGCCGCGGGTCGCAGCCCTGTGGCGCAGGGAGCGTCGCGGGTGCAGCAAGGGTTTGGCGCGTGGCTCGGGTTTTCGCCCCAGGAATGGGCGGCGATCGGGCTTTCGCTTAAAGTCGCGACGATCGGCTCGCTGGCGAGCCTGCCCTTCGGCATCGCGATGGCCTGGCTTCTGGCGCGCCGGCAGTTTCCGGGCAAGCTGCTCCTCTATGGTCTCGTTCATCTGCCGCTGGTGCTGCCGCCCGTCGTGACGGGCTGGCTGTTGCTGATCGCTTTCGGACGGCAGGGAATCTTCGGACGCGCGCTCGACTCCTGCTGCGGCATCGTTTTTTCGTTTCGCTGGACCGGCGCGGCGCTGGCGGCGGCCGTCATGGGCTTTCCCCTGATGGTGCGCACGATTCGCCTGTCGATCGAGGCGGTCGACGCGCGCCTCGAACAGGCCGGCGAATCCCTGGGCGCGCCGCCATGGGCGGTTTTCTTCACCGTCACGCTGCCGCTTGCCGCGCCCGGCGTCATCGCCGGGCTGATCCTGGGGTTCGCCAGGGCGATCGGCGAATTTGGCGCGACCATCACCTTCGTCGCCAATATCCCGGGCGAGACGCAGACGATCGCCACCGCAATCTATGGCTACACGCAGGAGCCGGGCGCCGAGTTCAGCATCGTGCGCCTGACATTGGTGGCGATCGTCATCGCCTTTGGCGCGCTCATCGCCTCTGAGCTTCTGGCGGCGCGCGTATCGGCGCGAGCGGCCGAACCGTGATCGAGATCGAGGCCGCTCATTCGTTTGGCGACTTTCGTCTTGAAGCGCGCATTCAGGCGCATGGCGACACGCTCGCCCTATGCGGCGCTTCGGGCGCCGGCAAGACCACGCTGCTGAACATCGTCGCGGGCCTGCTGAGGCCGCGCGCCGGCCGGGTCGCCATCGATGGGACGATCTTCCTGGATACGAAAGGCGGCGTCGACCTTGCGCCGCGCCTTCGCCGCATCGGCTATGTCTTCCAGGAGCCGCGGCTGTTTCCCCATCTCAGCGTCGAGCGAAATCTGCGCTATGGCCAAAGATTCGCGCCGGCCGCGCAGCGCTTTGTCGATTTCGAGGCGGTGACGTCGCTGCTCGGCCTCGGCTCCTTGCTGGCGCGCCGGCCGGATCGGCTGTCGGGGGGCGAAAAGCAGCGGGTGGCGATCGGCCGCGCCTTGCTGGTCAGCCCAAGGCTGCTGCTGATGGACGAGCCGCTCGCCGCGCTCGACGATGCGCGCCGGTTCGAGATTCTGGGCTATATCGAGAAGATGCGCGAGGCGTTTTCGATTCCCATTGTCTTTGTCAGCCATAGGATCAGCGAGGTCGAGCGGCTGGCGAGCGACATCGCCGTGCTCGACAATGGCCGGCTGGTCGAGATGCGCAGGGGCGCGGCGCCCTCCGCAACGTAAAAGGCGGGCGAGACGCCAGCTCTCCCAACGCCTTGGAACCCAGACCGTCTCGGTCGCTCCTTCTTGCCTCCCGGCAAACAAGACCCCGCGAGGCTCGCGCCGCGCGGGGTTTTCGATGGCCGGATCGAAGCGTCGGCTGTGAGATCCGCTCAGCCGTCTATGTGATGAATGTCGCGATCCTTGGTCTCCGGCACGAAGATGAGGCCGACGATGAAAGTCATCGCGGCGATGACGATCGGGTACCAAAGCCCGGCGTAGATATTGCCGGTCGCGGCGACCAAAGCGACCGCGATGGGCGGCAGCAGGCCGCCGAACCAGCCGTTGCCGATATGGTAGGGCAACGACATGCCGGTATAGCGGATGCGGGTCGGGAACAACTCGACCAGCGCCGCCGCGATCGGGCCATAGACCATCGTCACGAGAATCGCCAGATAGACCAGAACGATGATCAGCAGCGGCATATTGATCGCCGCCGGATCGGCGCCCTTGACGGGATAGCCCGCGGCTCCCACCGCTTCGGTGACGGACTTCTTGAAGGCGTCGCTCTGGCCTTTGAAATCCTTCGTATCGGGCGAGTTCCCGTTGACCGAGTCGAACGACTTGTCGCCGACCGTGACTTTGGCGAGGCTGCCCGGCGCGCTGTTTTCCATGCGGAAATTCACCGAGGAGGCGATGAGCGCCTGACGCGCCACGTCGCACGAATTCTTGAACACCCGGCCTCCGACCGGGTCGAACAAGACGTTGCAGTCGGCCGGATCGGCGGTCACCGTCACCGGGGCGCTGGCCAACGCCGCCTCCAGCGCCGGATTGGCGGCGTGGGTGAGCAGACTGAAGGCGTAGTTATAGGTCAGCGCGCCGAGCAGGCAGCCGGCCAGGATGATCGGTTTGCGGCCGATTTTGTCGGACAGCCAGCCGAACACCAGAAAGCCGCCGGTGGCGATGATGAGGGCGACGATGAGCGCGATGTCGGCGGTATTGGCTGGCACTTTCAGCGTGTTGACGAGAAACACGCGGGCGTAGAATTGTCCGCCGTACCAGATTACCGCCTGGCCCGCGGTGAGGCCGAACAGGGCGATGATTGCGATCCTGCCGGTGCGCCAATTGCCGAAGGCGTCCGAAAGCGGCGCCTTCGATCCCTTGCCCTCGTCCTTCATTTTCTGGAAAATCGGCGATTCGGCGAGCTGGAGACGAATCCAGACGGAGATGCCGAGCAGGATGATCGACAGCAGATAAGGAATGCGCCAGCCGCTCCACAGCGAGGGGTCGGAGAAGCTGTCCGGGGTCATGCTGTTGCGCACGAGATAGACGATGAGCAGCGACAGGAAGAGGCCGATCGTCGCCGTCGTCTGGATCCAGGAGGTGTAGAAGCCGCGCCGGCCATGGGGGGAATGTTCGGCCACATAGGTCGCCGCCCCGCCATATTCGCCCCCGAGCGCCAGGCCCTGCAGCAGACGCAGGGCGATGAGGACTACAGGCGCCAGCCAGCCCCAGGTCTGAAAGCCTGGGGTCAGACCGACGAAGAAGGTCGAAAGACCCATGATCGTGATGGTGACCAGGAAGGTGTATTTGCGGCCGACGAGGTCGCCGACCCGGCCAAACACCAGCGCGCCGAACGGGCGCACGAGAAAGCCGGCCGAGAAGGTCAACAGCGCAAAGATGAACTGAGTATTGGCGTCGAAGGCGGAATAGAACGCCTTGCCGATCTGGGTCGCCGTCCAGCCGTAAAGGTAGAAATCGTACCATTCAAAGATCGTTCCGAGCGAAGAGGCGAAAATCACCGTCTTCTCGGTGCCGCTCATCGGACGGTCTTCGTCCAACAGTGGAGCCGTGGCTGCCATGGTCATGCGTTTCTCCCCTAGAATTTTTTAGGCCGCAGGCCCGGCGCGACCCCATGGGGGGCGCATGCGATCCTGTCCGTCGGCGCTGTTCATAATGATGTCAAATTCGCGCCGCGTCGACCCATTCCACCATGGAACTTTCGTCTATAGCCAAGCTTCGGGTTCAGACGGGCTCCGGCGACGCGGCGAATCGGCGGCCCCGCGCAGGCCCCGTCGTTGTGCCGTGGGCGCCAATCAGCTAGGCTGAATTGGGGCTGGTCGCCAGCCCTCCAGAGTCGCTCCCGGTTTGGCTCTCGCGGCCCCAATCCCTACATCTCCACTGCGCCTCAAGGGCGGGTGGGGCGCTCAAGAAAAAAAGGCCGATCGATGGATTTCCTCAAGCCACGGTTATCGCCCATGAACCGCCGCCGCACCATTTACGAAGGCAAGGCCAAAATCCTCTATGAAGGCCCGGAGCCGGGGACGCTCATTCAACGCTTCAAGGACGACGCGACAGCCTTTAACGCCAAAAAGCACGAGATCGTTGAAGGAAAAGGCGTGCTGAACAACCGCATTTCCGAATATTTGTTCCAGAATCTGAACGACATCGGCGTGCCCACGCATTTCATTCGCCGCCTTAACATGCGCGACCAGCTGATTCGCGAGGTGGAGATCATTCCGCTCGAAGTGGTCGTGCGCAACGTCGCCGCGGGGTCTCTGGCGACGCGTTTAGGCATTGAGGAAGGCACTCAGTTGCCGCGCTCGATCATCGAATTCTACTATAAGAACGACGCTCTGAACGATCCGCTCGTCTCGGAAGAGCATATAACCGCGTTCGGCTGGGCGGCGCCGCAGGAGATCGACGACATCATGGCCCTGGCGATTCGGGTCAATGATTTCCTCACCGGTCTGTTCCTGGGCGTCGGCATCCGGCTGATCGATTTCAAGATCGAATGCGGCCGGCTTTGGGAAGGCGAAACGATGCGCATCGTCGTGGCCGACGAGATCAGCCCCGATTCGTGCCGCTTGTGGGACGTGAAATCGAACGACAAGCTCGATAAGGATCGCTTCCGTCGCGACATGGGCGGCATGATCGAGGCCTATACGGAAGTCGCGCGCCGGCTCGGCATCATGCAGGAAGGCGAAACCGCGCGGGAGGGTTCGCCCAAACTGGTGAAGTGAGCCGCGATCGCCGCCGCGGCCCCCCGCCTTTTGGCGAGGGGCGCGGATTTCTCAGCCGATATTCTGCTTGAAGAAGTCGAGCGTGCGCTGGCGCGCCAGGGCGGCGCTCGGCGCGTCGTAGCTGCCGCGCTCGTCGCAATTGAAGCCATGGTCGGCGTCATAGACGTAAACCGGCAGGTCGGGATGGGCCGCTTCGAATTCCTTGACGCCGGCAAGCGGGATATGGGCGTCTTTCGCGCCAAAATGCAGGATCGTCGGGATGCGCGGCGATTCGCCCTTGGCCGCGAGCACGCCGCCGCCGTAATAGCAGGACGCCGCGGCGAGGCCCGGCAGCCGGCAGGCGGCGAGATAAGCCACCGTGCCGCCCAGGCAATAACCGACGATCCCGACCTTGCCGGCGCTTTTGGCGACTTCGCGCGCCGCGGCGACATCAAGCAGCATCTTGTCGCGGTCGAGCTTCCCAGCAATCGCCATGCCGCGCTGGATGCTCGGCCCGTCATAGCCGACTTCGAAGCCCGGCTCCGCCCGGTCGAAAAGCGCCGGCGCGACCGCCAGATAGCCCTCAGCCGCGTATAGGTCGGCGACGGCGCGGATATGATGATTGACGCCCATGATTTCCTGGATGACGACAACGGCGCCGCGCGGCGCTCCGGCGGGATCGGCGCGCCAGGCGCCGATCTCGACCCCATCGCTGGCTTTCAGTTTGATGTGCTGACCCATTGGCTTGTCTCCCTTGGCGAGCGCCGACGCCGGCGCGCTCATTCAAACGCAAGATGACGGCGCCGTTCAAGAGGCGGCGAGGACCGGCCGGACGGCGCGTTGGGCGAGCGCTATGCCGGCCGCCACAAGAATGAGCCCGGCGACGTGATAGGGCGCGAAGGCTTCGCCCAGCAACGCGACCGCCAGCAGGGCGCCGAACACCGGCACCAGATTGATGTAGACGCCGGCCCGGCCCGGGCCGATCAGGGCGACGCCGCGCATATAGAAAATCTGGGCGAGCAACGAGGGAAACAGCGCCGCATAGAGAAGCACCCCGAGGCCCTTCAGCGTCGGCTCGATGAAGCCGCCGCGAGCGATTTCGATAGCCAGCAGCGGGATGGAAGTGGCGAAAGCGACCGCCGCCATCGCCGCGAAAAAGCCGAGGCCCGATATTTCTGGGCGATTGCGCAGACCGACGGTATAGCCGGCATAGAACAGGGCGGCGAGCAGAATCATCAGGTCTCCGCCGTTGAAATCCAGGGCCAGCAGCTTGGCCAGATCGCCCTGGGCGGCGATCGCCGTCACCCCGACCATGGTGACGAAAGTGCCGAAGGCCTGCCAGCCGCTCACCGGCACGCCGAACGCCAGGCGCGCCCCGATCAGCACGAAGGCCGGAATGGCGCCCTGCAGGATGGAAAGATTCACGGCGCTGGTTCGATGGGCGGCGGTATAGAACAGCGCGTTGAAGGCGGTGAAGCCCAACGCGCCCATCGCGATGATGAAAATCCCGCGCGGGCGCAGAACCGCCAGATCGCGTTGGAAATTGCCGCGCACCGCCAGGCTCAAGGGAATGAGCGCCAGGCCCCAGCGGGCGCAAGTCAGCGTCATCGGCGAGATTTCGCCGACCGCCAGCCGGCCGACCACCGAATGGCCGGCAAACATCAGCGCGGTCAGCGACAGCAGCAGAATCGGATTGTTCCAGAACGCGCTCCACAGGTTCGCGCTCGCCTTGGCCGGGATATCGCTCATCAAACCGCGCCTCGAACGCTTTTCCAGCCGCGCGCGATCCGATAGAGCGGTGCGTTCGTGCATGAAGGGTTTAGAAAATGGACTTACGTCTGCTCGTCGTCGAAGGCAATGCCTCGCCGGAGCGCGAAGCGCAGCGCGCCTTGCTTGGCAGGACGGCGAGCCGATCCTACGCTGATACGCTGCTCGAAGTCGCCCCCGACGCGATCTGCGACATCTGCCTTCCCGCCGATGAGGGCGCTGATCTGCCCGATTCGGCCGGGCTTGAATCCTACGACGGCGTGTTCGTGACCGGCTCGGCGCTCAATCTCTACGACGGCGGCCCGGCGATCCTAAGGCAGATCGAGCTGGCGCGGGCGGTTTTCGCCGCGCGGGTTCCCTTCTTCGGCTCCTGCTGGGGATTGCAGGTTGCGGCCGCGGCGAGCGGGGGTGGGGTTCGCCGCAATCCGGCGGGGCGGGAAATCGGCCTCGCCCGCCATATCGCGCCGACCGAGGCCGGGCGCGACCATCCCCTGCTCGCCGGGCGTCCTGCCGCCTATGACGCGCTCGCCAGCCATATCGATATCGTCGCGCTTCCCCCGCAAGGGGCCGTGACGCTTGCCGCCAACGCGAACGCGCTGGTGCAGGCCGCCGAAATTCGCTATGACGGGGGAATCTTCTGGGGCGTGCAATATCACCCCGAATTTTCATTGGGCGAGATCGCCGCCATTCTCGAGCGGCGGCGGACCAGCCTGGCCTTGGAAGGCCTGTTCGCGCGGGAAGAGGACGCGCTGGCCTATGTCGCGCAGCTGCGCGCCCTGGAAGCCGATGGCGCCCGCCGCGACATCGCCTCGCGGCTTGGTCTGGGCGCCGACGTCACGGACAAACGGCTTCGGCGAACCGAACTGCGCAATTTCATCGATTTGCTGGTGCGGCCGGAAAAGTCCCGCCGCGGACGCCATTGAGCTTCGTGGGCCCTAAGCGGGGCCTCAAAAAAATTGCGGCGCCGAATTGGCCCGGCGCCGCAATATTCCATTCGCCGATTGGCTTTAAGTCTTAATATTTGCGCACGAGCGGCATTTCGGGCGCAGGGGCATAGGTCGGGGTATCGTTGAAGGCCCAGCGCAGGCCTAGACGGAAGTCCTGCGATATCAGGTTGCCCGTGGAGATGAAGTTGTCGGAGCCGCCGCAATTGCCGACGCTGAAGCCGCCGCCTGCGCCGGTGCCGTTGAAGCAATGCGAAGCGCCAGATCCAAACTTGCCGTAATCAAGAAAGCGATAGCCGAGCTCCAGCTTCAGATTCTGGGTGACGTTGAAATCGAGGCCGGTCATCAGGGCCCAGGCGAAACTGGTCTTCGACGCGTCGCTGAAATAGCCGCCGGTGGGGAAGTCGCCGACGCCGCCGATGCTGGCGAAGCCGGTGTCAGTCATGCCGGACAGGCGATTGTTGGCGAAGCCGGCGCCGGCGCCGATGAACGGCGTGATGCCATACCAGCAGCCCAGGTCGACATAGCCGTTGAAGAGGCCGATGAACGACGACATGTCGGCGCGGTAGAAGTCGCCGAACTGGGTGGCCGTCGAGGGTATCGCCACCTGTTCGAGCGCCTGGAAATGCGACCCGCCGCGATATTCGCCGGTGACATCGAAGCGCAGCCAATTGTTGATCTGATAGCCGACGCCGACATCGAACAGGGCCGAGGCCGAGATCGAGGGATTATAGAAGCTGTTGAACGCATCGCCCGGCAGTCCGATCAGCGGGTTTGGGCTGATTGAAGGGTTGATGCTGCCGGTTTGAACGGCGACGCCGAGGTCGCCGCGAAGATACCAGCCGGAAAAGTCCGCGCTGGCCATCGGGGCCGGCGGCTCCATTTGCGGCGGCGGCGGCAATAGATCGGCCGCCTGGGCCAGGCCCGTCATCGCGATGACGGCGCCGCTGACGAGAAAGAGGGCCTTTAAGCTGCCCATGACAAAACCCCTTCGTTCGGCGCAGGCTCCCAGCCGCGCAAGCTCTCGATGAGGGGCAAATTGGCATGAAGAACTTAACGGTGACTTAACCCTAAAAATTGACCTTAACGAGGAGTGAGCGGCCGACGGAGCGGCGTCCGGCGGCGCCGAATCGCGGAACGGCGGCCTCCTACAGCGCGAAGCCGCCGTCTGCCAGGTGGATCTGGCCTGTCGTATAGGAGCTCTCGTCCGAGGCCAGATAGAGCGCCAGCATGGCGATTTCCTCGGCGGTGCCGAGCCTTGCCATCGGCTGGCGGTCGATGAAGGCCTGGCGGACCGCTTCGACCGGCTGGCCCGTCTGGCTGGCCAGCGTCGCGATGCGCTGATCGAGCGAGGGGCTTTCGATCGTGCCGGGACAGATCGCATTGCAGCGGATGCCGCGCTTGATGTAATCGGCCGCCACCGCCTTGGTCAGGCCGATGACGGCGGCTTTCGAGGCGCCATAGACATAGCGGTTGGGAATGCCGCGCACCGAAGAGGCGCCCGACGAGATATTGACGATCGATCCGCAGCCCTTGGCCAGCATGCCGGGCAGGAAGGCGCGGATGGTGCGATGCATCGACTTCACGTTGAGGTCGAAGGAGAAGTCCCAATCGCTGTCGGAACATTCGAGCGCCGCGCCGTGATGGACGAAGCCGGCGCAGTTGAACAGGATGTCGATCGGCCCGATTTCCTTGGCCAGCGCTTCGACCGCCTCGGTCGAGCGGACGTCGAGCTTGCGCAAGTCCCCTTGCAAGCCTTCGAGCTTGGCCGCGTCAAGATCGGTGGCGATCACCCGCGCGCCCTCGGCATGGAAAGCCTGCGCCGTCGCGCGCCCGATCCCCGCCGCCGCCGCCGTCAATAGCGCAACCTTGCCCTTCAGACGTTGTGACATTGATTCCCCCCGTGGCTCATTCGAGCCGCTTGCTCATATAGACGACGGTGCGGTCGGCGAGCGCTTCGGTGCGGTCGATAGCAAACCCGCGCCGCCGATACCAGGCGATATTGTCCGTCAGCTTCTCGCCGGTATAAAGACGGATCGTCGCCAATTTGAGCTCCCGCGCCCGCGCCTGCGCAAAATCCAGCATCACGCCGCCGAGCCCCGCGCCCTGACTGGCCGGCGCGCTCGCCACGCTCCAGATCAGCAGCGCGTCGGGCTCGGCCTGCAGCGCCAGCACGCCGTGCAGCCCGTCGCTCGGCCCGAACAGCCAGACCTCCATCTTCGCGACGATATCTCTGTAGTCGACTTGCAGAGGCATCGGCTCCACGCCAAGCAGAACGCGGTTGCGGGCATAGGCGGCGCGTTGCAGCGCCTCGATCGCCGCTACGTCGCTCGGCCGCGCGCGCCACGGCGCCTCGTGCGACGGCGCGGTCAAGCCGGATCGCTGAATAATTTGTTGATCTCGGCGAAGGGCGCCGCCTGCGCAAAACTGTCGAACCGCCCGTGCTCGGCGATGTCCCGCGCCGCGCGCATAAATCCGCCCCAGGCGGCGCGCGCCAGCGAGCCGCCGACGCTGACCCGGCGCACCCCGAGGTCTTCGAGCTGCGCCAAGGTGAATCCGGGCGCGCCGGCCAGCACGTTGACCGGCAGCGGGCCGGCGACGCGCACCACTTGGGCAACCTCTTCCGGGTTGCGCAGGCCGGGCGCATAGAGCACGTCGGCGCCGGCTTCCGCATAGGCGGCAAGGCGCGCCAGAGCCTCGTTGAGGCCGTCGGGATGGGCGCGCAGCACCGCCTCGCTGCGCGCGGTGAGCAGCACCTTCTCCCCGCTCGCATCGATCGCCGCGCGCGCCGTGCGAATGCGCGCCGCCGCTTCATTCCGGCCATAGAACGGCCCGCGCGCATCGCCGGTGTAATCCTCGATCGAAAATCCGGCGACGCCCGTGGCGATGCAACGCACGACGCTGTCGTGCAGCTCGTCGAGCGTCGCGGCGTAGCCCGCCTCGAAATCGGCATTGAAGGGCAGGTCGACCGCGCCGGCGAGATCGCCGATGTGATGCAATACGGCCGCGCGCGTCATGCCGCCGTCGGGCCGGCCCGCCGCGAAAGCCGCCCCCGCGCTGGTCGTCGCCAGCGCCTTGAAACCGAGGGAGGCAAGATATTTCGCCGAGCCGACATCCCACGGATTGGGGATGATGAAGCAGCCGGGGCCTTTATGGAGTTCGGCAAAGCGCGCGCGCTTCTGAGCGATCGTCAGCATCAGGAATCCTCCGGGCGATTGAGCGCCGCAAGGGAAATTCTTTGCCGTCCCGCCGCGTCGAAATTATCGGGGGCGAGCCAGCGCTCGAAGGCCGCGCGGCGCGCCGGCCATTCGCTGTCGAGCATCGAAAACCAGGCGGTGTCGCGATTGCGCCCCTTGACGATCACATGCTGGCGGAACACCCCCTCGAAGGTGAAGCCGAGCCGCAGCGCGGCGCGCTTGGAGGGCGCGTTGAGATTGTTGCATTTCCATTCGTAGCGGCGATAGCCGAGGGTGTCGAAGACGTAGGCGGCGAACAGATATTGCGCCTCGGTCGCGCCGATCGTGCGCTGCATCGCCGGGGTATAGAGGATGTTGCCGATCTCGATGACGCGATGCTGCGGCTCGATGCGCAGAAACGTCTGATAGCCGACCGCCTCGCCGCTCGCCTTGTCGAGTATGGCGAAGAACAAAGGGTCCTCCGACTTGGCCTTGGCCTCGATATTGGCGCGAAACACCGCGCGGTCCGTGTAAGGGCCGTCGAACAGATAGGTCCAGACCCGGTCCTTGGCCCCGCCGTTGGCCGCCTCGAACAGCGCGTCGGCATGGGCGTCGGCGCTCAGCGGGACGAGGGTCACCGCGCGTCCCGAAAGAATGATGCGCTCGGGCCGCCTGGCGGGCCGCGTATCGACGGGCTCGCCGATCGGCTGGTCGCTCGGGTTCAGAACCATGCTTGCCCTTCCTCTGCCTAGCGCGGCCCTTTTCGCCCGAAAGCCAGGGAACATGCAACCGTCGTCTCGCTTAGAGAGGCGAGGCGCTCGAGCGAGGTTCTTTATGGTGGAGGCGGCCGATCGTCCGTGCGAGCGGCAGCCAAGCGATCCAGAAGAGGGCCGGCGGGGCCCAGTCTGGATTGCTTCGTCGCTACGCTCCCTCGCAATGACGGGGAAGCGCTAGTGATTGTCGCGCGGAATGCCCTTGGTCTGGGCGACGCGCTGGTAATTGACGGCGGGCTTCAGCACCATGCCGACGTCCAACTGGTCGACGATGCCGCGCTGGATCTCCTGCCAGGGCGTCTGGCTCGCCGGATAGGGGAAGCCGTGCTTCTTGAAGTCGGCCCGGCGCAGCTCGAGCTCCTTGTCGGGGATCAGCATATTGGCGGTGCGCTTGTTGAGGTCGATGCGCACCCGGTCGCCGGTGCGCAGCAAGGCGAGCCCGCCGCCGACCGCCGCTTCCGGCGAGGCGTTGAGAATGGACGGCGAGCCGGACGTCCCGGATTGGCGGCCATCGCCGATGCAGGGCAGGGCGTGCACGCCCTTCTTGATGAGCGCGGCGGGCGGCTGCATGTTGACGACCTCGGCGCTGCCGGGATAGCCGATGGGTCCCGCGCCGCGAATGAACAGCACGCAATGCTCGTCGATCTTGAGCTTGGGGTCCTCGATGCGGTGGTGATAATCCTCGGGGCCGTCGAACACGATGGCGCGGCCCTCGAATGCGTCCAGGTCCTTGGGGTTGGACAGATAGCGCTTGCGGAATTCCGCGTCGATCACGCTGGTCTTCATGATGGCGCTGTCGAACAGATTGCCATGCAGCACGATGAAGCCGGCGTCCGCCTTCATCGGCTTGGAAATCGGGAAGATCACGTCGAGATCGCCGCTTTCCTTGCCCTTGCAATTCTCGCCGATCGACTTGCCGTTGACGGTGAGCGCGCCCTTGTGGATGAGCCGCTTTTTCATCAATTCGTTGACGACGGCGGGCACGCCGCCGGCCCGGTGAAATTCCTCGCCAAGATATTTGCCGGCCGGCTGCATGTTGACGAGCAGCGGCACCTTGTGGCCGATCGTCTCCCAATCCTCGATATTGAGCTTGACCCCGATATGCCGGGCGATCGCATTGATATGGATCGGGGCGTTGGTCGAGCCGCCGATCGCGCTGTTGACCACGATGGTGTTTTCGAAGGCTTCGCGGGTGAGGATGTCGGAAGGCTTCAGATCCTCCCACACCATGTCGACGATGCGCTTGCCGGTCTCGTAGGCGATCTGCCCTCGCTCGCGATGCGGGCCGGGAATGGCCGCGCAGCCGGGCAGGCTCATGCCGAGCGCCTCGGCGAGCGAATTCATCGTCGAGGCCGTGCCCATCGTGTTGCAATGGCCGACCGACGGCGCGGAGGAGGTGACGATCTCCATGAACTGCTCGTAGTCGATCTTGCCGGCCGCCAGCTCCTCGCGCGCCTTCCAGACGATCGTGCCCGAGCCGGTGCGCTCGCCTTTGAACCATCCGTTGAGCATCGGTCCGCCCGACAGAACGATGGCGGGAATGTTGACGGTGGCCGCCGCCATGATGCAGGCCGGCGTCGTCTTGTCGCAGCCGGTCGTCAGCACGACGCCGTCGATAAAATAGCCGTAGAGCACTTCGACGAGGCTGAGATAGGCGAGATTCCGGTCGAGCGCCGCGGTCGGCCGCTTGCCGGTCTCCTGGATCGGATGGACCGGAAATTCGATGGGAACCCCGCCCGCCGCGATAATGCCGTCGCGCACCCTTTTGGCCAGTTCCAAGTGATGGCGGTTGCAGGGCGAGAGGTCGGAGCCGGTCTGGGCGATGCCGATGATCGGCTTGCCCGAGCGCAATTCGGCCGGCGTCAGGCCGAAATTGAGATAGCGCTCGATATAGAGCGCGGTCATGCCAGGATTGTCGGGATTGTCGAACCAGAGGGTGGAGCGCAGGCGCCGCTTGCCGTCCTTGTATTTGTTTTCTGCTTTCGACGGTTCGCTCTTGCCGCTCATCGACATTTCCCCTGCCTTGATTCGCGCCGCCCGTGGCCCTGAGCGGCGCTTCGGCCTAGCATGCTACCAATTGTATGGTAAATCAATGTCGGCGTTATTTCTGCCGATTTCGGCGAGGCGCGCATCCGGCGCATGACGTTCAGCGAGACGATGGGTGCCCGGATGGCGTCCGTAAATCGAGCGTAATGAGCAGTGAGTTCTTCGTGAAGGCAGTCGTCTGTCAGCAGGCCGCGACCGAGGAGACGAGCGGCGGGCGTTCAGGGTACAGGCGATGCATCCGATGAAGGATAAGCGTGCCCGGCTCTACCTGGCCGTGCGTTACATAGAGGTGGGCGCCGTCAAATTTCCGGGTCACGGATGCGAGCAGTTTTTGACGCAACTCTTGGGCTTTGGCGGCGAAAAGCATTATGATGCGGTGGACGCTTTGGTGTATTCGATAGTGGAATTGGTCGGCGAGGGGATTGCGCAGCAGGAAATGCGGTACGTCTAGGAAAAACGACCTAACTATTCCGGCTACAGGATATCTCTCACAAGGTACAAGGACGCAACAAAAGCCGCCCACCATAACGTCGTGCGGCCTTCGTTTAGAACGATAGATAACAAACTAGTGCCATAACCGAAAATCTGCGCGACCGGATCGAAAACTATCAAGAGTAAAGGTCCGAGAGAAATCCCCGTACCCAACAAAACGGCGGCTGACTGAAAGTTTCTGCGTCTTTCTACAAAAACCAGACCCAAAACTAAAACTACGATGCCTGTGGCAATGGAGATCAAATCTCCCGCACCCCATGGGCTGGGCGCGTTCATTTAGAGTCGCTCTGCTTTTCTTCGGCGGATTTGTCATCAAAATACTTCGCAACCGCAGTACCTAGGACGGCTGCGGCCACAACCGCGACCGCCCCCTCGATTCCGATGGTAGATGAAAAGCCCATGGCCGCTACGTTGGCGATTGCTCCTGCTGAAGCGGGGACCAAAAGCCAATTGAGAGTTTTTCGCAGAGTTCCGCGCCCTGGATGTGCCGCCTCATCGTCAGCGCCATTCGATGAAGCTCTGTCGTCATTCATCTTGGACTCGATCATGCGCTAGAAACTAGGCAACCCGTGCGAAATATACAAGTTCGATATCACTTCAACCGACGCACCAGTCGTCTTTTAGGACGGCGGATTTGTCTGGAAGGATGGAAAATTCGCGAGTGGCCTGCACCCGGCGCGGGCCGAAGTCATCGGCAACATCCACGAGGACCCCGAGCTGCTAAAACAGCGAGGCACCCGCCGTTAACACGGCAGCGGTCGCAGTCGCTATCGCAGCCCATTTGTTCCATCCCCATTGTCTTCTTAGTGTTTCAACGAGATCAATTCGTTCCTTCTTAGGACCAGGAACGACAAGAAATCCGCCAGTCAACGCTCCCCAGCCAGCCGTGCCCACCGAAGGAACCCATACAGTCGCCGAGATAACCCAGAAAATCGCCGCTCCGATCGCCACTAGGGCGCCCGCCCATGTCAATATTGTGTGCATCAGTTTCTCCTTACCCGTGTTTTCGCCTTCCGCGTCAGCGGGAATATGAAGCCATTCGATTTTGCCATCCGAAAGCCGGCGCGTCTCGAAGCGGAATTCCTTCTCTGAAAGATGAATTGGCAATATCCACGGCTGATACGAGATGAATATTGACAACTGCGCGTACAGCAGAGCGCCGGGGGTGACGAAAATGCGCTCGCCTGGTGTGATCTCGTACGGCTCATGCCCTTCAAGCGTATGCTTCGTCCATCGATGAGTCTGGACGTGCATCGACGGCATGCAATTATCGATCGGTTCGGTATTGCTTCCGAGTCCGATCTTCGCGCATCGCAAGCTAGCGTCGATGCTCACATCCGTCAGCGAGTAGCCCTGTTCATTGGTAATCCTAAAGTAGCCAGACAGGGGATTCGAAGAATCTGCGGCAGCCGTGGGTTCGACGGTGATCTGCGGCCAGAGATGCAAGATCGTGTAAATCAGACCCAACACCGTTCCGACACCGCCCGCCACCTTAATGACAGCCCAAACCTTACTCTCAGCCTTCTGAGTCGAGGTAGGTGCCGAAGGCTGTTGGACCTCGTTTGGCGGCTTCACAATCGCTTTGGACGGCTTCAGCTTTTTCATCACCCCAAGCTATCACCGGAATTGACCAGCCACAATCTGTTCGCTTAACGTTCGCGCATGATCGAGACCTCGCCGAAGCCCCGCGACACGGGAATGAAGGTCACCGCCCCCTGCGGCTGGGACCAGCGCGAGGCCATGAAGCGTATCCGGGAGTGCAGGGCGAGCATCCGGCTCGACCTGGACACCTTGATTTGGACGCGTTGCGCAGCGTTCCCTGTTTCCATGCTTGAGGGACAGCTGAAAATGCCCGCGGTGCGGCTCGCTGCGCGGCGTTTTGCTGTTGATTTGCCGGCGAATCCGGTGGCGAAACGCGCTTAGGGCAACCGAAGATACGGCCGGCACGTTCTTGGAACCACAGGAGAAGGTTACGGCCTACATCGACCGTCAGCATCACCAGCCTTAACAATGAAGGGGCGGCACACGCTTGCTGCAGGCGAGTGGGACGACTTCGAGCTGAAAATGCTGCCTCGGTGAACAAGGCGTCATCAGCCGCCGCCGGATGACGGAACGATCCGGTTGCGAGGCGGGCGTGAAAGCTTGCCGTGTCGTCGCGTGGTGCTATATGGACGCCCGCATCGAGCTGCGCCCGTTTGCGCCCAGCTCGGAAAAAAGCCCCGCGCGCCCGTAGCTCAATTGGATAGAGTATCGGTCTTCGAAACCGAGGGTTGGAGGTTCGATCCCTTCCGGGCGCGCCAGTTTCTCGCCACCCAACCGATTATCTTTGGCGAGGCCTGGGCCGATCGTCCCCGGCGTTCGGCGCGCCGGCGGGTCTTTCGATTTCTATGTCATGCCCGCCTGATAGGGACATGGCGGCTCGCGGCGACAGGAATTCCTTCTGAACCGCCGAGAAATCGCTAGGCGGCGACGGGCGCGCTCAGGCGATTGAATATCTGGAAAGAGCGCCGAATCAAGTCGGGTTCGATCCCCTCCACGATGAACACGAGCCGGGACCGGCGATCGTTGTCCGGCCAATGGCTGAGGTGCGTTGGCGCATGCACGAGATGTTGGACGCCGTGGACGGCGACGGGCCGCTCCTCGCCCCGCAGCGCCAATATGCCCTTGACGCGGAGGATTTTCGCGCCGTGCCGGTTGAGAAGCATGGTCAGCCAGACGCCGAAGGCCGTCCAGTCGAGCGGCTCGTCGACAAGAATCGAGAAGGCGCGGACAGAGCCGTGGGCGGCGGTGGCGATCGTCGGCTCTGCAATCGCCCTGGGCCAGCCGCTGCCGCCGGCCCTTAACAGCGCGTCCGCGTCGAGCGGCTCTTCGGCGGCGCGGACGAGGGGAGCGGAGGGGTTCATCGCGCCAAGCCGCGCGACGAGCCGCGCCGCAGTCGCCGCCTCGGCAAGATCGGTCTTGGTCAGAACGATCACGTCGGCGATCGCGGCCTGACGCACCGATTCGATGTGACGATCGAGCTGGCTGAGGCCGTTTACCGCGTCGACGGTCGTCACGACCCCGGCGGCGCGGAAATGATGGCGCAGCACAGGGTCCCCCTTGAGGGTCGACAGCACCGGAAAGGGATCGGCGAGCCCCGTGCTCTCGATCACCAGCCGGCGGAACGGCGGCAGGACGCCCCGCTCGCGCCGGGAATAGAGATCGCGCATCGCGGCGGCGAGCTCGCCGCGGACGGTGCAGCATAGGCAGCCCGAGTTCAGCAGCACCATCTGATCGTCGAGACGTTCGACGAGAAGATGGTCGATCCCGACTTCGCCGAGCTCGTTGATGATGACCGCCGTGTCGCCAAGCGAGGGATCGGCGAGGAGACGCCGCAGCAGCGTCGTCTTGCCCGAACCGAGAAACCCGGTCAGCAGGGTCACCGGCGTGAAGGCTGGCGGATGCTCAACCATGGTCGTCGCCGAGCCGGGCGAGGAAGTCGGGCGCGAGGGGGTCGCAGAGCCGTCCGGACAGCCTCTCGGCCGCCGGCCAGAGGTGGCCGAGATCCTCGACGATTTCGCTCTTGCCGGTCAGCGTCGAGAGCAGGAAGGACGCGCCCTGCCAATCGGATAGGCGCATGCCGTAAACCGCCAGCACGCGGTTGGCGAGGCGCACCCGATCGGCGCGTTCGCGCCGGCGCCGCACGGAATCGACGTTGCGGGTATAGACGCCCTCGCGCGCCGCCGCATCCGCCCAATGCTCATTGGCGCCCAGAACGCCGCACAGCGAACACATCCTTAGCTCCCCTGACCGCCCGCCCGAGCGCTATTTCTTGCGCGGCGAACGCTTGGCGAAATCGTCGGCCATCTCGTTCATGGTCACAAATCTTACGCCCGGGTGCGAAGCGATGTGCTTGTAAAGCCGCTCCAGCATCATCAGCACCTGAGGGCGCCCGGAAACGTCGGGATGGATGGTCATCGGGAACACGGCGTAATCATGCTCGCGATACACCCAGTCGAACTGGTCGCGCCAGATCTCCTCGAGATGCCTAGGATTGACGAAGCCGTGGCTGTTCGGGCTTTTCTTGATGAACATCATCGGGGGCAGATCGTCGAGATACCAGCTTGCCGGGATCTCGATGAGGTCGGTCTCCGCGCCGCGTTTGAGGGGGGTCATCCAGGCCGAGGGATGTTTGGAATAGTCGATCTTCGTCCAGCTGTCGCCGACGCGAACATAATAGGGATGAAAATCATTATGCATGAGCGAGTGATCGTATTTGATGCCGCGCTCGAGCAGGAGTTCGTTGGTCACCGTCGAGAATTCCCACCACGGCGCGACATAGCCGGTCGGGCGCTTGCCCGATAGTTTCGTGACGAGATCGATGCATTTGTCGAGGATGACGATTTCCTGTTCGCGCGTCATCGCGATGGGATTTTCATGGGTGTAGCCGTGGATGCCGATCTCGTGTCCGGCGTCCGCGACGGCCTGCATCTCCTTGGGGAAAGTTTCGATCGAATGGCCCGGAATGAACCAGGTCGTCTTGATGCCGAGACCTTCGAACAGCTTGAGCAGGCGCGGGCTGCCGACCTCGCCGGCGAAAAGTCCGCGCGAGATGTCGTCGGGCGAATCCTCGCCGCCATAGGAGCCGAGCCAACCGGCGACCGCGTCGACGTCGACGCCAAATCCGACCAGAATTTCTTTAGCCATGGAGTTTTCCTTTCGTAACATTTGGGGTTATCGCGGCGACCTCGGAACATCGGACGACCGGGAATGGCGACGAATTGTCAGTCGGCGGACTCTTGAACGATGGATTGCGCGGCAAGCGAGAGGGAAAGCAGCCGCTCGTCGGTCTGCGGAGCGCCAGACAACAGCAGGGCGGTCGGCAGGCCGGCCTCGTCCATTCCCGTGGGAAACGACACGCCGCACCAGCCAAGAAAGTTTCCAAGCATGGTGTTGCGCAGGGTTTTCATGTTGATCCGGGCAAACAATTCGTCGTCCGCCTCCAGCGCATCGATCGATGGCGCCGTATGGGCGACGGTCGGCATTGCTACGACGCATCGCCCTGCAAGAAATCGGCCCGTTTGCCGGATCAGGCGGGATCGCGCCTGCAAAAGCGCGATGTAATCGACCATCGGCATGGCATGAGCCAGCGCGATGCGCTTGGCGACGCGGCGGTCGATGCGGGCGGCCTCGGGGCCTTCGACGCGCGTCTTGTGGGCCGCATAGGCCTCCGCGGCGACGATCGTTCCATGACGGCTGGATAAAGCGAGGATCTCATCGAAGACCGCCATCGGACCGCGCTCGATTACGGCCCCGGCCTTCTCCAGCCGCGCGAGCGCCGCTTCGAAATTCCTCGCGACCGCCGCCTGGCAATCGTCGAAGACGACATTGGTCGGCACGATCACGCGCAGTCCATCGATGGGCTCTTTGCGCAGATCGGGCGCCGCGAAGCCGCACATGGCGGCGTCGACGACGACCACGTCCTCGATCGTCCGCGCGAATATGCCCAGAGTGTCCAGCGTCGGCGAAAGCGCGAAGACGCCGTCCATCGGGTATCGGTCCGTGGACGCCTTGTAGCCGATGATCCCATTGAAGGCGGCCGGGATGCGCACCGAGCCGCCGGTATCCGTGCCGATCGCCACCGGCGCCAATCCGCGCGCCACCGCGACGGCGGAGCCGGACGACGAGCCGCCGGGAACCCTCGCCTCGCCGCGCCCGTGAGGATTGCGCGGCGTCCCATAGTGCGGATTGAGGCCGATGCCCGAATAGGCGAATTCCGTCATATTGGCGCGGCCGATGCAGACCATCCCGGCGCCCTTCAGCCGCGCGACCACGCTCGCATCCTTGCCGGCGGCCGGGTCGGCCTCCATCAGCCGGGAGCCCGCCGTGGTCGTCACGCCTTCGAGATCGAACAAATCCTTCCATACGATGGGAACGCCGTCGAGGAGGCTGGCCGGTCGTCCTTCGCGCAACCGCCTCGCCGCGGCATGCGCCTCGGCCCGCGCCCGATCAGCGGTCAGCAGCGTGAAGATCGCCTGGTCCTCGCAGGCCGCGATCGCCGCGAACGTGCGCTCGGCGACTTCTTCGGCCGACAAGAGGCCGCCGCTCATCGCCGCGCCGAGTTGCAGCGCGGAACGGCCGCGAATGTCGAAACGCGCAGGATATGAAGTCAACGGCGGGTCCTCCCCGGAAGCGCAAATTCACTCATGCGGCGACGATGGTTGCATTTGGGGTCGCCAGGGGATCCATGCGTCGGACGGGGACACGACATCGCTTGGCCGATATTTGTCGATCTGGGCTTCGAGGGCAACCGTGCCGCGCGATCCGGCGTGCGCCAGGAGCGACGGCGACTTCAGATTTTTATGAGAAATGCGACAATGCGTCAGTCACGCTGTCGTCACTTTGCGGTGGGCTGCTCGACTGCGCGCCAGGTGGCCAGTAATTTCTCGACAAACCGCTCGCCATCGGCCTGGGCTTCGCGCCTCGTCGCGAACGAAAAAGTCGATTGATCTCGAACTTTTCCGACCTCGACAACCCTCCACCGATAACGACCTGGCCGGTCGGCGTCGGGCACGACATTCAGCATATAGTCAGAATGTTCCTCCATGGGAGGTTTAACGGTGGCGGTCGCTTTTGGTTGCGCTGCGCCTGTTTCGCTATTGGATTCGGCGGCAGGTCAAAGAGCAATACGAAGCGCCGCGAACCGCAGGCCGCCCCGTTGGTCCGGCGGCGCCTACACGTAAGTTTGATCGACCGCGCAGCGGCGCCATGTGGCGGCGCCGTCGGCGAATGGCTAGTTTGCGGCTCCTCGGCCAACCCTATGGGAAGGTCGCTGCATCAGGGGGGAGAGGCCGTGGGTCGCCCATTCCGATCGCTCATCGAGGCAATCGCCTTGGCGGCCGTTCTGGCGAGCGCCGGGAGCGCCAACGCGCAGATAGCCGAACCGCCCGCCGGCGACGCCGCGGCGACGCCCGACAGTTCCATCCTGCTCACCGTGTTTTTCCGGCACGATCAATCGCGCCCCTTAAGCGAACTTAACGCGCAACTTGCCAGGCAGGGCTTCTACAAGGCCTTTCCGCCGCCCGGCGTCGAAGTGGTGAACTGGGTCGTCGCCATGGGCATCGGCCAGATCGTCACGCTGCGCCTGCCCGCTTCCCGCATCCGCGAGGTCAACCGCGTGCTGGAAGACACCGCCTGGGGCGCCTACCGCACGGAATTCTACCCAACTTACGATTACAAGGCGGCCGGCATGGCCGAACACGACAAGGCGCAATAGGCGCGAAGGCATTTTGCAAAGGACCGTGCGGATGATGTTCAGAGCTGCGTTGCTGATGGGATGCCTGTCCCTCGCCGGCCCGGTGCTGGCCGCCGAACCGGTTCGCATCGGCGTCACCACCATTCTCAGCGGGCCGCTGGCCGATCGCGGACAGAGCGAACAATATGGCGTCGAACTCGCCCTTCAGCGCATCAATGAGGCGGGCGGCGTCCTCGGCCGGCCCATCGAGGCGTTTTACGGCGACAATGCCGCCGATGTGACGACGGGGGTGCGGGCGACGCACAGATTGATCGACGAGCAGCACGTTCCCGTTCTGCTGGGCGCCCTGGCGACGCCGGTCACGCATGCGATTATGCCGATCGTGCAGGAGGCCAAGGTCCCGCTTGTCATCGACATTTCCGCGGGGCAGGATTTCGTGGACGCTTCCGGCGTCGGCGGCAATGACTATGCCTTCAAGACGATTCCCTCCGACCTCGATATCGCGACCGCCATGATGGCGTGGCTGAAGGGGCAGGGCGTCCATAGCGTGGCGATCGTCGCCGACGACAATGATTTCAACCGCGCCAACGCCGCCAGCATGGAAAAGGCGGCGGGCGCGGCCGGCTTGCAGATTCTCGCCAACGAGACGATCGCCAAGGGGACGAGCGACCTTGCGGCGCTTCTCGCGCGCTTCAAGGCGCTGGCCCCCGATCGCGTGGTGACGGTGCTCAGCACTTCGAGCGCGGCGTTCTTTAAGGCCTATGAACAGTCCGGCTGGAGCGCGCCGATCGCCGGGCGCATCGATTTTGCCGCCGCGATCGGCGCGGTGTCGCCGCAGTTTCTCAGCGCGGGCGGTCTCGCCGGCGCGGCTGGAATAACCGTGTTCAATCCCTTCATCGAGACTCCAGGCGTTCGCGATTTCATCGAGGCCTACCAGGCCAAATATGGATTGGCGCCGACCCAGCGCTCGTTTTTCGCCTATGAGGCGACCTTCCTGGTCGTCGACGCCATCCGCCGCGCCGGCTCGGACAAGCCGGCCGATATCCAGCAGGCGCTGAAATCGTCGAAAATGCCCTCGCTGCTCGGCGGCGACTACACGATGGACGACCATAATCACCCGCATACGCCGATGCAGATCCTTGGCGTGCGCGAGGGGAAGATCAAGGTGATCGGGCAGGTCGGCGGCTGAGGAAACGAAGGCTGCGCCTCGCGTCGATGGCGATCCGCCCTCAGAGCCTATTGCATTGTAGTTGAATCGTGGCGCTTAGGTTCGGCGCCCACTTCGCCAATGCGCCATTGTTCGCATGCAGGCAATTTTTTTCATCCCTGAGAGCTTGTCAAGGACGGCCCGAAGGGCCGCCGCCTTCGGCGGTCGTCCGTAGGACGATCCTTGACAAGCTCTCAGGGATGAAAAACGCTCCGCCATGCGAACGATGGGTCAGTCTCGACCGCTTCCGCCTAATTGAATCCGGCGCGCCGCCATTGACGCAGGGGCGCGCGGCGTCGTTGAAGAGGGCGACGCCTTCAGCAGATTGAGTCCATGCGACGCCTGATTCTGGAAGAGCCCTATTCCCGCGCGGCCATATGGAGCCGGCGCCTGGCCGTTTTCGCCCTCGCCGTGGCCGGCATGGCGGCGGCTCTGTCGCGCGCCGGGGCGGTGGAGCCGGCCGGCGCCCTGGCGGTGCTGGGCGCTTCGCTCGTGCTCGCGTGTCTCGCCGGCCTCTTGTCGGCGACCGCCGCGGTCGTCATCTGGCGCACCGGCCGGCGCGGCGCAGGAATCGCCTTTGTCGGGCTGCTGCTCGCGCTGGCGCTCGTCGCCTATCCCGCCTATCTCTCCTGGCGCGCGATCTCCCTGCCGACGATCAACGACGTCTCGACCGATCTCGAGACGCCGCCGAGCTTCCTGCGCTCGGCGCGGGCGCTCGAGGCGCGCGGCGGGCGCACGCCGCCCGAGGCGAGCGCTGAGACGCGCGAAGAGCAAAGGCGCGCCTATCCCAACATCCAGCCGATCCTCGTCGATATGGAGGCGAACGAGGCCTATCAGCTCGCCCTGGAGGCCGCCAAGGCGCGCGGCTGGCGCATTGTCGATGCGATCGCGCCAAGCGTGCGCGAAGGGGTCGGCCATATCGACGCGAGCGAAAAGTCGCTGTTCCTCGGCTTTGTCGACGACATCGCGATCCGCATCAAGCCGCTCGCCAATCAGACGCGCATCGACATCCGCTCGGCCTCGCGGGTCGGGCGCCACGACTTTGGCGTCAATGCGCAAAGAATCGAGAAATTCGCCGCCGAAGTGCAGGAGCTGGCGCAGGCGAAATGACCGGCGGCGGTTCGCGCAAAGCGTTTTTCACCCGCCGATCGCGCTGAATCGCGCCGACAGGCCGAGCTCTCCCTCCATCGCGATCCGGCCCCTGGCGACGAGGTCTTCGAGATGGGCGAGGGTGGACAGGCTCGCCGCGCCGACCAGCGCCGGGTTCAGCCCTTCATAGACCTTGGCGACGATCTCAGGGACCGAGGAATCGCCAGCCTCGATGCGCGCAAGGATCGAGGCTTCGCGCTGGCGGCGGTGGTGGGCGAGCGCGCGCATCCAGCGCTGCGGCTCGCGCACTGGGCCGCCATGGCCGGGCCAGAAGATCGTCTCGCCGCGGGCCCGCAATTTGTCGAGCGAGGCCATGTAATCGCCCATCGACCCGTCCGGCGGCGCGACGATCGAGGTCGACCAGGCCATCACATGATCGCCCGAGAACAGGGCGTTTTCTTCGTGTAGCGCGAAGGCGAGATGGTTCGCCGCATGGCCCGGCGTCGCCACCGCCTCGATCGTATAGCCGCGCCCTTCGACCCGGGCGCCGTCCTCCAGCACGAGGTCCGGCGCATAGGCAAGATCATGCGCGGCGTCGAGGCCCTTCAAGGCGCCGACAAAGCCCGCGCGGGGCTGGTAGGGGCGGGCGCCGAGGATCGGCGCGCCCGTTATGGCCCTGATCCGCGCCGCGGCGGGCGAATGATCGCGGTGCGTATGGGTGACGAGGATATGGGCGATTTTCGCGCCGCCCGCCGCCTGCAGGAGGGCTTCGATATGCGCCTCGTCGAGCGGGCCGGGATCGACGATCGCCAGTTCCGCCTCGCCGACGAGATAGCTGCAGGTTCCCGTGAAAGTGAAGGGCGAGGGATTGTTGGCGATGCGGCGGCGAACCAGCGGCGACAGGCGCGTCAACTGGCCGGTCGCCGCCTCCCGCGGCCCTTCGAAGATCAGTTCGTCGTCGGAAGCAGAATTCATCGGGATTTGTCCGGGTTCAAACATATGCGAGACTGGCGCTGGCCCCAGCGCCACGCCTTCATTTCGCGCGCCGCTCCGCCAAGCAAACAATGAAGACATCTGCCTCCGACGGTTCGTCTCATAGGATGTGAACTCGGACTGCCTCCCGCGCTGTCGAATCCGCCGCACCCACCGCGGCTTGTTCGGCGCTGGCGGCTCCTCTATACGCAGGAAGCGCGACGAGAGCGACCTTGCAAGTTCGATCGCGCGCATCCGCAACGGAGCGATCATGAACGACAATCGGCGCCCAACCCTGGCCGCGACGCTTTGGCCCCAGCAGGCCGCTTCGCGCCTCGCGCGGTTCGCCGCGCTGGCGGTCGGCGGCGCGCTCGCCCTCGCCATTTCCGCCAAGGTCGAGGTTCCCTTCTATCCCGTGCCGATGACCCTCCAAACGCTGGTCGTGCTGGCGCTCGGCGCGGCGTTCGGCGCGCGCCTGGCCGCCGCCACCGTCCTCCTCTATCTCGCCGAGGGTCTGGCGGGGCTGCAGGTTTTCGCCGGGATTGGCGCCGGTCCCGGTTATCTAGCCGGGCCGACGGGCGGCTATCTCCTCGGCTTCCTCGTCGCCGCGGCGCTGGTCGGCTGGCTCGCCGAGCGCGGCTGGGATCGCTCGGCGCCCTGGCTGCTCGCCGCGATGACGATCGGCCATCTCGTCATCTTGGCCTTCGGCTTTGCCTGGCTGGCTTTGCTGATCGGGCCGGAAAAGGCCTGGCTCCGCGGCGTCGCTCCGTTCTTTGCGGTGACCGTGGTCAAGACCCTGCTGGCCTGGGCGCTGGTCGCCGCCGCCTGGCGCGCCGTCGCGAGCCTGCGCGGCCCCGGCGCCTGATCCAAAGGCGGCGATCATGAGCCAAGCGAAACCGCCAAGGCCGACGCCGTTGGGGCGGCAGGCCTTCGCCCGTTTCGTGCCGGTCTCGACGCGCTGGTCCGACAACGACCCCTACGGCCATATCAACAATGCGGCCTATTATTTCTTTTTCGACACGGCGGTGAACGCCATTCTCATCGAGGCCGGCCTGCTCGATCCGGCATTGAGCGACGTCATCGGCCTCGTCGTCGAAAACAATTGCGTTTATTTTTCCAGCCTCGCCTTTCCCGACGCGATCGAGGTCGGCGTCGTGGTCGAGGAACTCGGGCGCACGTCGGTGCGCTATATCCTGGCGGCGTTCAAGGCCGGCGCGCCGCTCGCCGCCGCGCAGGGGCGCTACACCCATGTCTATGTCGAGCGCGCCACGCAGCGCCCGGTCCCGATCCCGGCCGGCCATCGCCGCCTGATGGAAAGCCTGCGGACGGGCGGCCCGGGGTGAATTCAGCGCCGGCGCTCCCGCTCCTTCGTTTCAATCGTCAATTGCCCGCCGCCGCGCTTTGGTATTAGCTTTGCGCAGCGGCGGGAGGAATCATGACCAAGGCTCAACAGAAGCGACTGATCAGCTTCGTCAGCCAGAAGGGCGGCGTCGGCAAGAGCACGCTCGCCCGATTGCTGGCGGTCGGGGCTGCCCATCGCGGCCACAAGACCCTGCTCGCCGATTTCGATCTCGAACAGCTCACCTGCGTCGAATGGAACGCGACGCGCATGCGCAACAGCGTGGAGCCGGAGATCGACGCGCGGCCGTTCAAGAGCCTCAAGAAGCTCTACAAGAGCGACGAGGAGATCGACATCGTGATCGCCGACACGAGGGGCCTGGCCGACGATATGACCCGCGAGCTCGCCGAGGACAGCGCCGTCGTGTTCCTGCCGACGGGAACTTCCAGTGACGATCTGCGCCCGACCCTCGCGCTCGCCCGCAAGCTCGCCAAACAGGGCGCGGAGGGGCGCATCGTCATCGTGCTCTCCAAAGTCGGCCGCTCCGAAAAGCAACTGGCCCACGCGATCGCCGCCATCGAGGAATCCGGCTTCGAACTGCTCAGCGAGCACTGGCCGATGCGCGACGGTTTTCAAAGCGAACTCGACGCCGGCCGCGCCGGCCGCGAGGCGCATAATCCCTATCTTCGCGAAATGGCCGAGAAGATGGAGAATGCGCTGATGCAGCGGGCGATGCCGCAGGAGGCGTGAGCCCCGCGCAAACCGGCTTTCCCGCGCCGGCCGTCCCGTAAAGCCGTTCCTGTTGCGGATGAGCGCGAAAACGGGGTTCGCCATGAAATTCATCGCCGCCGGGCTCGTTGGCGCGGGCCTGATCTTCGGTCTTGATTGCGCCGCCGCGCAGCAATCGCCGAGCTGGAATGGCGAATGGGCCGGCAATTGGCAGCACGGCCAGGGCGCGCAGATCGTCTTTGCCGGCAACGCGCTGATCGGCGTCTACTGGCGCGGCGATTATCTAAGCCAGACCCATGCGGACTTGTCGCGCGGCGGCTCGGTCGTGGCGATCGGCTGGCCTCTGGGCGAGGCCGTTCTGACGCGCGACGGGCCGGCCATCGCCCATATCGTCATTCACGAAAGCGGCCGCCCCGACGCGTCCTTCGACGTCAAGAAGGACCCTTAGTGGCCCTCATTGCGGCGCCGCGAGGGCCATGGGAAACCGGATCGTCCAGACCGTGCCGTGAGCGGAATCCACGCTGACGGTTCCGCGAACCTGTTCGATGAGCCGCCTGACCAGGCCGAGCCCGTGCCGCTTGTTTTCGGCATTGGCGTTGAAGCCCTTGCCATTGTCGCTGATCGTCAGGGTCGCCATGTCGTCGCCGCCGTTCGCGCGGCGCACCGATACGATGGTCGCTCCCTTGCCGCGCGGGAAAGCGTGGTCATAGCTGTTGGTGACGAGTTCGGCGACGACAATGCCCAACGCCGTCACCGCGTCGAGATCGAGGACGACCGAGTCGCTGATGCAAGTCAGCGTGACGGCGCTGTCCGGCGCTGACTGAACCTCCGCCAGATTGAGGCATAAGGATTTCACATAACTACCGAAATCGGTCGTGCGCGTCATCTCGGCGCCGAGCAAATGGTCATAGACCTGGGCCAGCGTGGAAACCCGGCGCGCGATCGCCTTGATGCCGCGTTGTCCGACCTCGTCCGCGGTGTCGGCCATTTGTTTGCTCAGCATCCCATAGACGAGTTGGAGATTGTTGCGCACCCGATGCTGAAGTTCTTCGGCCAACACTTTCTTTTGATCCAGCAGCCGGTCCTTCTCTTCCACCAGGGCCTTCATCTGCTCGATGGTGGTTCGCAGGATTGCCGTGCGCTCGGAGGTGGCGACAGCTTCGGCCAGGACATTGGCGAAGCCTGTGAGGAAGTCGATGTCGTGCTGGTCGTAATCGTGCTGCTCGTTATTGTCGATCTCCAGCACGCCGTAGGGCTGGCCGTCGCCCTTGATGATGACGTCGATGGTCGAGACGACGCCATGCTCGGCATAGAACGGCGGCAGTTCGAATTTGTCGTCCTTGCGCAGATCGTTGCAGATCGACGGCTCGCCGGTTACGAAAGCGCGTCCCTGCGGCGAGGTCTCATCGGCGCGCGAGACGACGCGGCCGACGACGCCCGCCCGCCAGCCAAATCCGGCTTCGATGAAAAGATCGTTCTCATCGGCGCGGTAGCGGCACACTTTGCTGAACGGCACGCTGAGGCCGTCCGCGCAGACCCGCGCCGCCTCCGTCAAGACCTTCAACAGGTCGCTCTGGCGAAGGGCGAAGCTGCCGAAGCTGGCGACCGCGGCCTGCTGGCGAAGAAGTTTGCGGACTTTCGCGGCGTCTTCATCCATACGAGGGCTCCGGCGGGCGTGGGGTATTCGCCGGCGGCAGCCGCTGGAATCCGCGCGGAAACGGCGGCGAGGCCCTTCCGGTGGCGACGATCTCGGTGACGAGATCCAAACTGCGCAGGAGGTCGGCGGGGCTGTAGGGCTTGGTCAGACAGGCATGGCCGTCGACGGCGTTCTGCATGACATGCGCGGCGTTGCCGGTGGCGTATAGGATGCCGAGGTCGCCAGGCGCTCCCAATTGGGCGGCGATCTCCGTGCCGAGGCCCCCGTCGGCGAGCCGCTGGTCGAAGACGCCAAGGTCGGGCTTATAACGCCGGCCGAGGGCGACGGCTTCGGGGACGGTGCGGGCGATGCCGCACACCTCGTAGCCGTTCTCGACGAGGATCATTTCGGTCATGTCGGCGATCATGAGATCGTCTTCGGCGATCAACACCTTGCGCACGCCAATCCTCCTCGACCGCGGTCGGCGACGAAGCCAACAGCGACCGCTCCAAACTATAGGCGCCGTCGCCGGACGGAAGGGTCGGATTCTACCTAGAGCCGGGGGCCAACACAGCCTGGATTCCTGGACGCCAGCCGGTATCGACCTCGCGCGCGAGACGAACGCCGGGGTTTGTCGCGCCCTTATGAGTAGATTCCGAGTCTACCGCCGGCGATCGGGCGCCGGCTATGGCATCGCCGAGGACGCGGATTTTCGCTCCTTCGGGCGCGGGGCGCGAGGGAACAAGATGGAACAACAAGACACCAAAGCGGCCGCCGACGACCCGCAGCGCTGGAGCCGAATTCTGGGCGCCTACCGCGAGCCCGACGTCTCGCGCAGCTTCTTCGAGCTCTTCGTCACAGCGGCGCCTTTCATCGGCCTGTGGGCGCTGATGTGGGCTTCGCTCGGAATCGGCTACTGGCTTTGTCTCCTGCTGGCTTTTCCGACCGCCTGCTTTCTCATGCGCCTTTTCATGATCCAGCACGATTGCGGCCACGGCGCCTGCTTCAAGCGGCGCGCGACCAATGATTGGGTCGGCCGCATCATCGGCGTCGCGACGCTGACCCCTTACGGCTTTTGGCTGCGCACCCATGCGCTGCATCACGCCCATGCCGGCAATCTCGACCAGCGCGGCTTTGGCGACATCATAACGCTGACGAGCGATGAATATCTCGCGCTGACCCCTTTGCATCGCCTGGTCTACCGCCTCTACCGAAATCCCTTTGTGATGTTCGGCCTCATCCCGATCTATCTCTTCACCGTGCACTATCGCTTTCCAATCGGCTTCATGCGCAGCGGCCTGCAGCCCTGGATCAGCACGATGGGAACGAACGCGGCGATCGCGGCGATCGTCGCCTTGCTGATTTGGCTCGTCGGCGTCCGGTCGTTCCTGCTCGTGCATGGCCCGGTGGTGGCGATCAGCGCGACGATCGCGGTGTGGTTCTTCTACGTCCAGCATCAATTCGAGGACACGCTTTGGGCGCATGACGGGGATTGGAGCTTTCACGAAGCGGCGCTCCACGGCAGCTCGCATTATGAACTGCCGCCCGCCCTCGCCTGGTTCACGGGCCATATCGGGGTGCATCACGTGCACCATTTGTCCAGCCGGATCCCGTTCTATCGCCTGCCCCAGGTGCTGCGCGATCATCCGCAACTGGCGAGCATCGGGCGCCTCACGTTCCTTGAAAGCCTGAAATGCGCAAGGCTTTCGCTATGGGACGAGCGGCAGGGACGCCTCATATCGTTCCGGCAATTGCGCCCGCGGCGCTCGATATCCGCCGCGGCGGCGCCAGCGGCTGGAGCGTGATGCAATTAGGGAAGGCGGTCGAGTCTGATCCATCGTTCGCATGGCGGAGCGTCTTTCATCCCTTTCAGGGATGAAAAAAATGGCCTGCATGCGAACAATGGCGCATTCGCGAATTCGGCGCCGGGCTAAGCGCTACGACTCAACCGTATCGCAGCAGGCTCTGTCGCGGCTTTCGCGCTTCTGGACGCCTCGGCCGGCCTGCCGTAGGGCTGGCGCCAAGGCGATGTTTGCGCGCCGGCAAAGCCGGTCTATCGTCGCCCATCAACCTATTCGCCCCCGTGGAGTTTTCATGTCCGATCTTTCCGCCTTTCCGATCGCCAAGCGCTGGCCGGCCCAATATCCCGACCGCTTGCAGCTCTATTCCCTTCCCACCCCCAACGGCGTCAAGGTCTCGATCGCGCTCGAGGAGATCGGGCTGCCCTACGAGCCGCATATGATCGACATCGGCAAGAACGAGACATGGACGCCCGAATTCCTGTCGCTGAACCCCAACGGCAAAATTCCGGCGATCATCGATCCGAACGGGCCGGGCGGCGCGCCGATCGGCCTGTTCGAATCGGGGGCGATCCTGCTTTATCTCGCCGAAAAGACCGGCGAGCTTCTGCCGGCCGACGCGAAAGGGCGCTACGAGGCCATCGAATGGGTGTTCTTCCAGATGGCGGCGGTGGGTCCGATGTTCGGCCAACTCGGCTATTTCTACAAATTCGCCGGCCGCGAGATCGCCGACAAGCGTCCGCTGGAGCGCTACCGGGCCGAGACGCAACGGCTGCTCGGCGTGCTCGAGACGCGCCTAGACGGCCATCCCTGGATCATGGGCGATGATTACACGATCGCCGACATTTCCCTGCTCGGCTGGGTGCGCAATCTGATCGGCTTCTACGGCGCGCGCGAACTCGTGTCGTTCGACGACCTGGAGCGGCTCCCGGCCTGGCTCGATCGCTGCCTGGCGCGGCCGGCCGTGCAACGCGGGCTCGATATACCCAAGCGGCCGTAAGGGGGCGTCCATCGCCGCGCGCCCGCCAGCGTTACAAAAGCCGCCCTTTTGTTTGGATCGCCCTCGCAAAATCCGGTTGCCGCAACGCCGCATCTGTATATCCTAGGGCGCGTCGATGCCGGACCTGGGGGCGTCGTTCGCGCGGTTTGAGCGCCGATGACCGCAAAGGGCCGGCGACCGCTTTCACGGAGGGGGAAAGTGCGCATCGACACGGCGAAGGTCCTACGGGCGGCGCGCCGCGCCGCCATCGGCGTGGCGATAGGGGCCTCGGCGCTTCTCGCCTTGGCGCCCGGCGCCAGCGCCGACACCGAAAAGCGCGTTGCGCTGGTGATCGGCAACGGCGCCTATACGATGGCGCCGCGCCTCGACAATCCGCCGATCGACGCCAAAGCGGTGGCGACGTCGCTAAAGCGGCTCGGGTTCGAGGTCGTCGAAGGCTATGATCTCAACGTCGCGCAAATGCGCAAGGCCCTGTCCGATTTCTCGGCGGCGCTGCCGGACGCCAAATCGGCGATCGTCTATTACGCCGGCCACGGCGTTTCCGTCGACGACGAGAATTACCTGCTGCCGACCGATATCGTCTTGAAGAGTCCGACCGATCTCGACCTTGGCGCGATCAGCGTGTCGCTGGTGCTCAAGCAGATGAAGCGCGAGGACCGCGTCAATGTGGTGATTCTCGACGCCTGCCGCGACAATCCCTTCGCGGCCGATCTTGCCCGCAACCGGACGCGCGCCATCATTGGCGAGCGGGGCCTCAGCCGTATCGACGGCGATTTGGCGCGGGGCACGTTGATCGCCTTCGCCAGCGATCCCAAAAGCGTCGCGCTGGACGGTCCGGCCGGACGGCACAGCCCGTTCACCGAGGCGCTCGTCGCCCATCTCGAAGACCCCGGCGTATCCATCGACACCGTCATGACGCGCGTGCGCGCCGACGTGTGGGAGAACACCAGGCACTCGCAATTGCCATGGGTGAACACGTCGATCATCGGCGAATATCTGCTCAATCCGCATACCGCGCCCATCGTCGTCGCCGACCTCGGCAAGACGACGGCGGTCGACGCCGCGCCGCCCGCGGCCGCCGCGCCGGCGCTCGCCGTCTCGCCAGGCGACCGGCAATCGGCGGAAGCGCTGCTGTGGGAATCGGCGCAGCATTCCAATCTCGGCGCGGACTATCAAGCCTATCTCGACGCCTTTCCCAACGGCCTTTTTGCGCAAATGGCCAGGAACCGCATCGCCAGCCTCGGCGCGCCGGCTTCGACGACGGACCGCGTCGCCGACCCCGCCGCCGCCCCGGTGGCCGGGCCCGTCGCGCCCTCGGAAAAAGACTTGAAGGCCGAAATCGGCACGGCCGAGACGGAAAAGAACCTCAATCTCAGCCCGGCCGACCGCAAGGAAATCCAGCAACGCCTCACCGTGCTTGAATTCTATAAGGGTCCCCTGGACGGCTCTTTGGATTCCATGAGCCGCGCCGCCATCGCCGACTGGCAGAAGAAGCATGAGGTCACGCAGACGAGTCTGCTCGGCCCTGTCCAATTGGCCGTGTTGCGGGCCGAAAGCGAGGCCATGTTCCAGCGGTCCCTGGCGCCGCCGACTGCGGCCCAGCAACCGATGCGTTCGGTTCAGGTGTCGCACCCTCGCTACCGCAGGGTGGGCTCCGGCGGACCGCAGGGCTTCGAAGGCGCGATCGGCGGATTCTTCGCCGGCATGGCGACAGGCTTTCTCATCAGGCATTGAGCGGCGATCGATGACTAAAGAATTCACGAGGCGGCCTTTGTGATAGAACTGGGTGATTACTACCCGTTCGGTCACCTCTGAGTCGTCCAAGAGTATCCGGCCGGGGGGGTTCGATCGTCGGAGTCAATGTTGGTGAAGACTCTCATATGTTGTGGCTGAAGGCTTTTAGATCCGTTGCTGTTGTCGGAGTGTTGTGGCTTCCGGCAACGGCGGTTGCTCAGCCTTCAATTCCGATTCCAGACGATACAGTTATTACTTTGCAACGGGGAAATTGCGATGTAGTGCAATGCCCCGTCTATCGAGTCCTGATTTTCGCGAATAGAGATGTTATCTGGCAAGGCCGTGGCAGAGTCGCTAACCTCGGTGTCGTTCTTAGCCAGATTGAATGGAACAAGATTCGAGAGTTGATCCAGGACTTTGAGTCGATCGATTATTTCCACCTAGAAGACATCTACGGTTTCCACGGGAGTGGTTGTCGATCCTCGGCGCCGTACATGCCGGTGGTGATCACCTCCCTTTCAATGGGCGGACGCTCCAAGACCGTTTCGCACCACGATGGGTGCGTTGGTGACGTGTCGGAGAAGCTCACAGCCCTCGAAAACAGCATAGATAAGGCCGTGGACGCCACTCATTGGATAACAGGCAAACCGCCAGCACCAAGACAGTAGGAGGTCTGCAGTGCCTCTCGATCGGGACGCAGCCGTGGGCTACGCAAGAAAGTACTGGAATCGGGTCGCTGACGACGACAAGTTCTGGACGTCCAACGCGGTAGTTTCGTTGGCCACCAAAAGGAAGTTGATGAACGCGCCGGCATCAGACGGGTGGGAAGCAGTTTTTGTCTCCGATCGTCAAATAGGCGAAAAGGCGGTATTCCGGCGGACCGTAGGTGGAAAGCTGGACGAAATGCCTGATCCCATCGCAACCTGGGACGAGTTGGACGATTGTACTCATTATGTCTGCCGTTGTTTGATCAAGGAAGGAGTCGCCTTGACCGAAACACCTCGGGCGAATGAACTCGCGGAAGCCATGCTCAAAAGTAGAAAAACGAAGACATTCGCGTTGAAGACCACCAAAGAGCAGGGGCAAAAAATAATCGATAGCGGTGTCTTTAAGCCCGGGGATTTGGTCGCATACTACACGGATGGTAAGGGTCGTTATACTCACACAGCGATGTTCGTCGGCAAGCAAAGCGATCGCGCGGACGATCCAGGTGGCATTACTTGTCATACCGTGTGCCGGTTTGCGGGATTGACGCGAGCGTGGAACGGCGCCACCGACGATGCCTGGTTTCTGAGTGGTGGGCTATCCTACACGCTGATTCACTTCTCCGAGGACGATTCCACTCTATCGGCTGCCAATCGAAAGTGGCTGCCGGGGTGGTGGAAAGTAGGGAACGATTTTTATTGCGTTTTGGAAGATGGCCATGCCTTCGCGACCCACTCCAAACCAGCGAACAGAAATCAAAAGTTGTTGGTCGGCAATTCGGTTGGGTATTACTTTGAAGCCGGTAGGGAAATTCTATTCCTATGGCGCAATCCAGGCGGCAAGGTGAAAGTTGAACGGTGGACTGCTCCAACCGCCGCCAAAGAGGCGACCCTCAAAATCGATGGCTTTGAGACGAGCGCAATGCGCGTCTTCTAATCTAGCGTTGCGACCGGGTTGAATCACCGTTGGTCCGCCCGACGGCCCACGTGTGATCATCTTGCCGGACTGCCCACCACGCGGGCGGGGTCATCGGCGCTCCATCCAGCAGCTCTCGCCTGATACGGCACAGACGGCAATTGGGGCTTTTTCAAATTGACATACGTGTGATTCATGGGTGCTCGGCATCGGACGGCATCCTTTGAGACACGCATGGGAATGCCCCGAGCCCGACTGAAAAAACGATTGATCAATACATTAAAACAATTGATTATATCATCTATAGGCGACGAAATGACATGAATCGTCGTGTCCGCTCCCTCGCCCCGCAACGGGCCATGTGATTCTTTAGGCAAATCCGATGAGCGCAAACCAACTGGAATTGAACGCCGCCCCCGCTCCCTCGCTCACCATCGGGTGGCGCGAGCTTTGGCTTAAGGAGGATTGGTGGGCGATATGGCTCGGCCTTGGCATCGTCATCGTCGGCTACATCCTGTTCGCCAATGGCGCCAGTCTCAAATGGATCGCCGTCACGCCCGAAAAATGGTCGAGCCTGGAGCAGCTCGGCGCGCATTTTGCGGCCAATGGCCTGCGCTATCTCGCCCAGTTCCTGTTATGGCTCGCAATTTTCACCTTGGCCCTGACGGCGCTCGGCCATAGGGCGCGCGAGTTCATACCCTCGTTCGTGTTCCTCTATATTTCCTCGGTGGTCATCTTCACGCTCGGCCAGTGGACGCAGGCCAATTATTACAATCTGGAGCCGCCGCTCGTCGCGCTTCTGTTGGGTCTGCTGATCTCCAATCTCGTCGGCCTTCCCCGCTGGATGGACGCCGGCTTCCGCGTCGAATTCTACGTCAAGACCGGCATCGTGCTGCTCGGCGCCACTTTGCCGTTCTCGCTGATCGTTTGGGCCGGCCCGGTGGCCATTCTGCAAGCTTCCATCGTGTCGATCGTCACCTTCCTCGTCATATTCGTAGCGGCGCGCAAATTGGGCCTCGATCGCCAATTGGCCGCCACGCTCGGCGCCGGCGGCGCGGTATGCGGCGTCTCGGCTTCGATCGCCATCGCCGGCGCGGTCGGCGCCAAGAAGGAATATGCGCCGATCGCCATTACCGTGGTGATTCTCTGGGCGATCGTGATGATCTTCTTCCTGCCGTTCGCGTCGCGCGCGCTGCAATTGCCGGCCGGCGTCGCCGGGGCGTGGATCGGCACGTCGGAATTTGCCGATGCGGCGGGCTTTGCCGCCGCCCAGACCTATGGCGCCTTCGCCGGCCAGGTCCCCGGCGTCGCCGGCACGCCGGACCAGGCCGTCTGGGCCTTCACGCTGATGAAAGTGGTCGGACGCGATGTCTGGATCGGCGTCTGGGCCTTGATTCTGGCGATCATTTCGACGACGCGCTGGGAGCCCGAGCAATCGGGCCGCAAGGCGGACGTCGCGCAGATCTGGTGGCGCTTTCCCAAATTCGTGCTCGGTTTTGTCGCGGCCTCGCTGATCGTCACCTTTGCGGCCCGCGGCTATAGCCTGGCGGAGTTCAACAAGGCGGTGAATCCGACCCTTGTCGCGCCGATCAAGGATTTGCGCACCTGGGCCTTCATCTTCTGCTTCTTCAGCATCGGCCTCACCACCCGCTTCAGCCAATTGGCGGCGGCCGGCCGGCGCCCGCTCGCCGCCTTCAGCGTCGGCGTCGTCGTCAACGTCTTGCTGGGCTTCCTTCTCTCCGTCTTCGTATTCGCCTCCTACTGGACCAATCTGGCGCGATAGAATGGAATTCCTGTCCCGACATTTCGCATGGCTGCCGGCGTTGCGCTCCCGGCGCAACGCGGATTCGGCGGCCGTCCGGCCTGCCGGCGGCCGATGCGGGTCCTGCGGCCATTTCCGCAACGACGCCGGTTATCTGGAGGCCGCCATCCCCGGCCTTTCGAGCCTGAGCTCCGGCGCCGCCTCCGTGCGCGCCGACGACGGCCTGTGCCTGAGGCATGATCGTTATCTCAGCGCGCGCGCCTCCTGCGCGCAATTCTCGCCCGCCAAGTAGCGCTCCCTCATTTTCCGGCCGCGTCCTTGGTCGCGTTCTCGCTGACCGCTGCCGGCGCCGTCATTGATCCGTCATTTCGAAGAAGGGCGGACCGCCTTGCATGGGCGCTATGGACGCGGCGGGCGATTCTTGCGACGATCCTCGCGGCCTTGGCGGCCATTCGGGCCCGCGATCGGAACCCGGCGGATATTCGGCTGCCTCGCGGAGATGGGCATGGGCGCGGACCTCAGTTCTTCCACGACATCGGCGGCGCCGGCGCAATCCCGCTGGGGCGCCTTCGGCCACGCGGCCTTCCTGGTGATCTGGACGGCGAGCATCGTCTCCAACGTCGGCACGGCGATGTTCGACACCGCCTCCGGCTGGCTGATGACCAACCTCAGCGCCAGCCCGCTCGCCGTGTCGCTGGTCCAGGTGGCGGTCAGCCTGCCGCTGTTCCTGTTTACGCTGCCGGCTGGCGCGCTCGCCGACGTCATCGATTCGCGCCGGCTGCTGATCGTCGTCGAATTCGCCATCATCGTGGTGTCGGCGGCTCTCGCCGTGCTGGTCACTTTGGGCCTCGCCTCGCCGGCCGCCTTGCTGGTCGCCACCTTTCTGCTGGGCGTCGGCGGCGCGCTCAGCGCGCCGGCCTGGCAGTCGATCACCCCGCTTCTGGTGCCCCGGAAGGATCTCGACGGCGCGGTCTCCGCCAACAGCGTCGGCTTCAATCTCAGCCGCGCCGTCGGACCGGCGCTCGGCGGCCTCGCCATCGCGGCGCTGGGAATTTCGATGCCGTTCTGGGTTTTCTGCCTCAGCAATTTTGGCATCATCGGCGCGCTGATCTGGTGGCGCCCGCCGCGCAAGGCCGTCGACAGCCTGCCCGCCGAACGCCTGACGAGCGCCGTGCGCATCGGCGTCCGCTATGCCGCCAATAATGAATTCCTGGGCGCGACCTTGATGCGCTCGCTGGCGTTCTTTCCTTTCGCCAGCGCCTATTGGGCGCTGCTGCCTTTGGTCGCGCGCAGCCAGATGACGCAGGGGCCGGAGCTTTACGGCGTGCTCTTGGGCGCCATCGGCGCCGGGGCGATCGCCGGCTCGTTCGCGCTGAATTGGCTGAAAGCCAGGCTCGGGCCCAACGGCATCGTCGCCTATGGCACGCTCGCCACCGCCCTCGCGCTGGTGCTGTTCGGCTTCGCGCATGACGCGGCGACCTCGATCGCCGCGTGCCTCATCGCCGGCGCCTCCTGGACGGTCGTGCTGACGGTGCTCTATGTGTCGGCGCAGGTCGCCTTGCCCGATTGGGTGCGCGGGCGCGGGCTCGCCATCTTCCTCACCGCGATCTTCGGCGCGACGACGGTCGGCAGCGCCGTATGGGGGCAGCTTGCCGGCATGGAGGGGCTCGCCATCGCGCATTTCGTCGCCGCCGCCGGCGTCGTCATCGCCATTCCCCTCACCTGGGGCTGGAAACTGCAGACCGGCTCCGGCATCGATCTGACGCCCTCCATGCATTGGCGGGCGCCGGTGCTGGCGCAGAAAATCGAGAACAACCGCGGCCCCGTCCTGGTGACGGTCCGATACAGCATCGACGCCAAGGACCGCGCCGAATTCCTCACGGTACTCGACGAGCTCCGCCACGAGCGCAAGCGCGAAGGCGCTTTCGCCTGGGGCCTCTTCGAGGATGTCGCCAACGCCGGGCGTTTCGTCGAAACGTTCCTGATCGAATCCTGGCTCGAGCTCATGCATGCGCGCGAGCGCGTCACCAATTCCGATCGACTGCTCGAGGAACATGTCGGCCAGTTGCTGACCGGGCCGCCGGACATCACGATCATGATCGCCTCGCCCCGCCGCCACCGATCGCATTGGAAGCGCAAGCAGAACGAGGGGTAGCAAGCCTGCGTTTGCTCAAGGTCATTTTGTTTTCTTTCGAATAGGCGTGGCTCGCTCGGGCTGCAAAGACGGCCGGCCGCTCGCGCTATTCCACCATCAGCCCCAGCCTCGCCATTTGCTCCAGGGCGCCCGACACTTGCGTCAAGGCGGCCTGCGGCGTCACGCCCGTTCGCACAGAAAATTCGCGCGCCAGATCGTCTCGCGTGCGGGTTCCGTCCAAAGCCGCGACGAACAGGCGGGTCGCCGCATTCTCGGCCTTGATCGCCTCATGGCGCAGTGTGGCGAGGGTATCTTCTCCCCGCTTTGCCTGAAGGCGGGCCAGCGGACTGACCCTCGGCCGATCGCCTGGAGTCAGCGTGAGGGGAAACGGCGCGGTGCTAAGGCGCAGGACGTTGGCAACGAAGAGGCGCAGAATCTGCGCCGCGAAATCGGGATTGTCGGCGGCCTCGTCGAGCGCGAGCGCGGAGGGAAAAGCCGCGCCGACCCGGGCGAGGAAACGCGCCAGATTGGGATCGTTGGTCGTGATATTGGCGCTGGCGCCGGCGCGAAAGGCGAGAGCGTCGGCCGCCTCGGATTTGGCTTCCACCACCTGCAACTCGCCGCTCGCCCATAATCCGCTGAGGCGGCGCGCTTCCAGGCGCCGGTCGATCGGTCCGCTGCGACAGAAGATCGAATGGCGGAACGCCCGCATAACGCTGAAATCCTCGAGCTGTTCGAAGCGCGCCCAATCCCCGTCCGTAAAGGCGCGCGCGGCGGCGAATTTCTCCGCGGGAAACAAAGCTTCCGCGCTTAGGTTCGGGTGCGCGTCGCAGAGATAGTCAAGGCCGGCCGCGCGCGCCGTCGCGACGACATCGCTGAACCATTGCGGTGCGAAACATTCGGTGAGCTCGTCATGGAAAAGCACTTCCGGGGGCCGCTCCAGCATCTCGCGCGCCGCCGCGATCATCGTCTGTTGCAGAGGCTCGCCCTGCGCCCCGTTCTCGATCTGATAGGTCAGAACGGCGCGCGCGACGCGCAGCTTCTCGCCGGGATCGTCGATCTGTTGCGTGGCGCTCAGCAGCAGATCGCGCAGAACCTGCCGGACGGCGGCGCCGGGAAGGGCGTTGTAGCTGAGCAAAGCCAAGCCATCGGGGCGCAGCAACGCGCCGGCGACCCGCATCAAGGCCTCGCGCACTCTCGTCGGAACCCAGGCATAGACGCCATGCGCGATAATATAGTCGAACCTGCCAAGCTCGCCGCCCATCTCAACGATGTCCTGCACATGAAAGCGCACGTTGGCGAGATCCATGGCAAGCGCGGCCTCGCGGGCCAGGGCGATCGGCTGTTCGGCCAGATCGACGCCGACGAATTCGGAGTCCGGCGCGCCAAGCGCCATGTTGAGGAGATTGACGCCTTCGCTGCAGCCGATCTCGAGCACGCGGCAGGCCGCAAAAGGCGCAAAAGGCCTGCCGAACAAAGCGGCGAACACGCCGAGCGCAGCCGGATGCGTGCGAGCGTACGGAATATTCGGATAACGCACGAGATCAAAGGCGTTCGCCACGCGCTGGCTCCTAATCCTTAAGGCAAGGTCGATGGACCTTCCTATCCTGTCCCCGCGAACCCCGCTATCGCGCCAGGCAATTCAACCATTCCGCGCTCCCGGCGGCCCGCGCCGTCAGGCCGGCGGCAAGCCGGCGCTGGAAGGGCCTCGGATGGGCCGCGTCGCGCTTGATGGGGTTCGGCAGCGCGGTCGCCAGCAGCGCCGCCTCGCCCGCGTCGAGCTGGCTCGCTTTCTTGTGAAAATAGTGCTGCGCGGCGGCCTCGACGCCGAAGATGCCATCGCCCCATTCGGCGATGTTGAGATAGACTTCGAGCGTATGCGCCTTCGACCAGACTTGGCCAAGGACGAGCGCAATGCCGATCTCGACGCCCTTGCGAAGGGTGGAGCGGCCCGGCCACAGAAAAAGGTTCTTGGCGGTCTGCATGGTGATCGTCGAGGCGCCGCGCTTGGGTCCGTTCTCGCCGGCGCCGCTGACGACTTCGCGCAAGGCGCCCCAGTCGACGCCGCCGTTCTGGCAGAATCTGGCGTCCTCGGAGGCGACGATCGAGGCGACGACGACCGGCGCCACATCCCGGAGCGGCGTGTAGTCGCGCTCATAGCTCTTGCCGAGGATCGTGCGGGCGATCATCAGCGTCGAGACGGGCGGCGCGAAACTGTCGAGGAAGAACAGCCCGACGAACAGGCAGAACAACACGAGCGCCGCTGCGACGACGCCGCGCGCCGCGATGCGCAACAGGGAGCGCCGCTGGACCATGCCGCAGCCATGGCGCAAGTCGGCGCGCCGGGCAACGCCGACTATACGCACGGGATGCGGCGCAGTCGGGCCGCATCTTCTGTGAGACAGGCGCTGCGGCCAGCGCCACGCCTTCATTGATTGCTTGGAGGCGATTATGCGCGAAAGGAATTCGAACTCAAGGATCGCGCTTCAGGCGACCGCCGGAGGCGGCGCGCAATTGCGCGTCCTTGACTTCGAATTCCTTTCGCGCGCCGCTCCGCCAAGCAAACAAGGAACAGAGCTGCCTCCGAGTTTTCATCTCCCATGCCGTGGACCCGGACACTTCCCCGCCGACTCGACCCCAGAACGCCGCTCGTCTAACCTCATTCGAAATCGCCTCCTAACGAGGGCGCTTGCCATGCGTGGCCCCGGGATTCTGGCGGCAGGGTTCGCCGCCGTGTTGATTGCGCAGCCTGCGCCGATAACTTCCGCTTTGGCCGGGCCGGACCCGGCGCCCGACACCCTGGATCGCTGCGTCAATTCACACGGAACAACCCTGTCGCTCGATGAAATAATCGTGGCGTGCACTTCCAGCATCGATTCCGGCGCTTATACCGGCGCGACGCTCGCGCAGGCGTTCAACAGGCGCGGGTTGATGCTGCTGAGAAAGAAGGATTTCGATCACGCCCGCATCGATTTCGGCAAGAGCCTGCAGTCCGATCCCAATTTCATCGATGCCTATAACAACCGCAGCGTCGCCAACCGGGTTCTCGGCGATGCCGATGCGGCGATCTCCGACGCGAACTCGGCTTTGCGGATCAACGCGGAGGACGCAACGGCTTGGCTCAATCTCGGCTCGGCTTATTCCTATAAAGGCGATCTCGACAGCAGCCTGACCGATATCGGCAAGGCGATCGCCATCAATCCAAAGCTGCCGGCGGCCTATCTCAATCGCGGCTTCGCCATCGAAGCCTTGTCGGGCGACGACGAGCGGGCCATTGGCGACTTCGACGCCGCGATAGCCCTCAACCCGGCATACGCCTTGGCCTTCAGCAATCGCGGCTGGGCGCAGCGCCAGGAAGCCATCAAGTCGCGAACCGAACCGGAGAAGCAAAAATATGAAGCGTTGGCGCTCAGCGACGCGAATACCGCCATTCAACTCGCTCCTACGCTCGACGACGGCTTCATGACGCGCGGCTATGTCTGGCTCGACACGCGCCAAACCAAACGCGCCCTGGATGATTTCAGCGAGGCGATCCGGCTTGTTCCCAAGCAGCTCTCGCTGACGGGTCGCGGATTGGCCTACGAGCAGGCCGAAAACACCAACTTGGCGATCGCCGATTACGCGGCCGCGCTGTCGCTTCCCGTCCGGCACGTCATCGATTCCAGAGCCCAGGAAGTCGCGCGACAACGCCTGGCCGCGTTGGGCTCCAAGCCGACGGCGCCGCCGCCGGTCGCCGCCCCGGCCGCGAGCGATCCGTCGCGTCCGGCGCTCGCGCTCGCGCCGCCCTGCGGTCCGGGCGCGCGCCGCGTCGCCCTCGTCGTCGGCAACAGCGCCTATCCCGGAGACGCCCGTTTGACCAATCCGGCCAATGACGCCGACGATGTCAGCACTATCCTGCGCGACAAGCTGTGCTTTACGGTGATCGAGGCCAAGGACGCGACTTTGGCGGTCTTTTCGCGCAAGATCGGCGAGTTTGCCGAGGCCGCCCAAGGCGCCGAAGTCGCGCTGTTCTATTACGCCGGACACGGCATGCAATTTCAGGGCGCCAATCTGCTGATCCCGGTCGACGCGCGCTTCGACAATGAATATGACGCCCTGCACGGCAACGTCTCTGCGCAGGACATGCTCGCCTTGCTGGAATCGCGGGCGCGCGTTTCGCTGGTTTTTCTCGACGCCTGCCGCAACAATCCGATCGAGGAAGCTTTTCAGCGGCGCATTCGCGAGGCCGGCCGCGGATTTGGCGATTCCCGCGGCCTTGCGCCGATGACGACGCATGGTTCGGAAACGCTCGTCGTTTTCGCGACCCGGCCCAACGAACGCGCGGCCGACGGGACCGGACGCAACAGTCCGTTCGCGCAAGCCTTCCTCGAATCGATCGCCACGCCGGGCGAAGATATCGAGCTCATCATGCGCGACATCTCCGCCAAAGTGCGCGAGCGCACCGGCGGGCGCCAGGTTCCCCAACGTCTCACGGAACTGGAGCACGGGCTGACGCTTGTGCCGGCGCATTGAAGCTCGTAGGGCTTCAAAGAATCAAAACAGCCAACGCCGGGGGGCGCCATGCATCCTATCAACAGACGCTCGGTCGTCCTTTTTCTCCCGCTCGGCATGGCGATCCTATGGAAGCCTCGCCTCGCTTGGTCTCAGCAAGCGTCGCCCGCCGCGGTGGCGGCTTCGGTCCGCAAGGCTTCCAAAGACGCTGAGGCGTCGCTCCTCCGGCAATTGAAGCTCGACGAGCAACTGCCGCCCGAGCAGCGCACCAGCCAGCGATACGTATCCTGCGTCGCAAGGGCGCTCGATGGTTACGCCGCGGCGCTGCAAACGATCGCTCCGACATTGCCTGTCCATGTGCAGGCGCTTCCAACGATCGTCGCGCAGACCGCGCAGGCCGTGCATTCGTCGCGGACGCCGGCGGCGGCCTCGGCGGCGATGACAGCCGCCATCGGCGAGGTCAGAAAGACGTTGGAGCTCATAAAGGCCGACGATCCGCCCTTGGCGAGAGCGGAGATTTCCGAAGTCCGGTCGGTCGATGAAACTCTAAGCTTCCTGAACGACAAGCTGGTGAAGGCGACGGGAATCTAATCCATCGTCCGTGAAGAACCTCGATCAAGCGGCGACCGGGTCCACGACATACGAGACGAAAGATAGGAGGCAGATCCCTTCCTTGTTTGCTTGGCGCTGCAACCAGCGCAAGTTGTGTTTGAACTCCGACGTTTCACCGATCGGGCGCTTCGCGTCGGCGAGCGCATCTGGCGAAGCCGCGCCCGAACGCGCGCCATCCACCCAGCCGACCTCCCGCCCTCACGATCGGAAATACATCATCGGGGCGTTCGGGCGGCCGACGAAGCATTGGTGCGTGAAACCATAGCGCTTGAGGAGGGTGACGGCGTGGAGCGCGTTCGCCTTGCTGGCGCCGAAGTCGAGCAACCTCGACGATCCGTCGGTGACGATCCAGCTTCCCCCCGATTGCTGCGCGACGACGCCGGAAAGATCGAAAGCGACGGCGTCCTCGCCGGCCATCGCCCCCGACGGGGCATGTCCCTTGACGGTGAAATAGGTCATCGGCGGGTGCGGCCGCCCGACATAGCAGATGCGGTCGAATCCATAGTGCTCGAAGATCGCCTTGCCCCGGTCGGCGTTCGCGCGCGATGCGCCGAATTCGAGAACCAGCTCGGCGCCGTCGAGGATCGTCCAGTTTCCCGAGACCTGCCGGACCTGCAAGCGTTTCGGATCGATGGCGAGGCGGTCGTCCGGCGTCGCGACAAACAGCGCGCCGAGCTGTTCGGCGAGGTCGATGAAGCTCGTGGCGTTGAAATCGAACGACGGATCGGGATGGTTGCCCGGCGAGCCGGCGGGCCCCTGCTCGTTCGGACGGGCGACGAAGGCTGTCCTCAATCCCTCCCCCTTGGCGGCGTTGAGATCGAAATTATGCGCGGCGACCATGAGGATCTCGTCGGGGCTGACGCCTAGAGACGAGATGGCCATCTGGTAGACCGCGGCATCCGGCTTATACGCCTTCACGGTCTCGCCGGAGAGCAGCTTGTCGAAGGGAAGCGCCGCATGGGCGCGGAGCGCCGTCTGGGTCGCCACGCTCATGTTCGACAGCACCGCCAGCGTATAGTGATTGCGCAGCGCCTGCATCCCGGCCGCGACATCCGGCCAGGGCGGCAGCGCGCGCCACAGATCGAAGAAATCCTGTATCGCCTGCGGGGCCTTGGCGCCGAGCTCAGGGATCGGCAGCAGGCTGGCTGTCGTCGCCTGCAGGATGGCGTCCGGCGGCGTCCAGCCTTGGCCCGAGAGGAACCGCCCAACCCCCTCGGCATAACCGGCGAGCGATCCCGCCGCGAATGCCGCGCCAGAGACGTTCAGGCCGTATTTCGCATTGAGCGGACCCACCCCCTGCGCCAGCCCGTCGTAGATGTCGAACACGGTGCCGATAATGTCGAAGGTCAGGGCTTTCAGGATCATGGAATCCTCCGAAGTCGCGGGACCCGCCGCAATTCCCCGCCTATGGCAAGACCGTCACGTCGATGTCGTGCGATTCGCGCGGCGGGCGGACCTTGAAGCGGATGAGCTCCAGTTTGATGGCGCCGCGTCCGGACTCGCGCCCGGACACGAACAGGGCCTGCGGCAGGCTGCCGCCGGGCGGCGCGTCGGGCGAACGCGGGCGCAGGGGGCCCGTGCTCGCCTCGAACGCCTGAGAATCGCCGCTGACCGCCAGCCGCCAGACATAGCCGACCGAGCCGGCGCTGGTGAGCGGGATGATTACCCGCTCGCCAACGCGCAGCGTCAGTTCAGTGGGTACTGCCAATGACGACCCCAACATGCCAGCCGTTCCCGTCGCGCCAGCAATGCTGCAGCATGCCGTCGCTCCGCAGCCCGACCACTTCGAGATCGAAGCCGAAGCTGCCCTCGACGAGCGCCAGAACCCGCGCGAAGCCCGTTCCGAAAGTCGCCGATTTGGACCAGACCCAATTGGTGTTCTGGTTGTTGCGCCACCAGTGCTCGATCGCGCCGCTCGCATTGACGACGACGAGTTCGAAATTGCCGTTGCCAGTCTCGTCGGCCATTCCGTACTGGCCCTGGATCATCACCGGCGGCGACGCGACGCCGGCGCCGAAGAGCTGATCGCCCTGCCAGGTCGAACCGTTGCGCCACCAATGCTGCATCTGGCCGCTCTTCAGCACGGCGACCAGCTCCAGCGCCCCCCAGGTGCTCTGGATCAGGCTCGGGCCCGCCGTCACGATGTTGCTGCCGAACGTGGTGGAGGCCTGCCAATTGCCGCCGCTGTTGCGCCACCAATGCTGCAGCTGGCCGCCGCTGACCCCGACGACGACCTCGAAATTGCCCGGCCCCCAGCTGCTTTCGATGAAGCCGACCGCGCCGGTCGCGTTGGTGGGGCCGAAAATCGGCCCGTCCTTCCAGCTCGACGAGCTTTGGTCGAAGTAGCGATGGTGCAGGCGCCCCGCCGTGGTGCGGTAGACCATTTCGAAATTGCGGTTATAGGTCGTGCCGGTGAAGGTCGGGGGATCGGCGACGTCGTTTCCCATTGTCTCCGCCTTGGCCCAAGGCAGGCTCGAGCTGGAATTGTCCCGCCACCAATGGGTCAACGAATTGCCGGCGCTGGGCGCGATCAGTTCGAAATTGCGATGCAGCGCGCCGTCGCCGCTTTCGATCATGCCGCCGCCGTGCGAGCGGCGCTTGGTCCAGGGATCGGGATTGGTCAGGCGCAGCCCCAGCTTGGCGGAGGAATCGATGCCGCATTGCCCGTAGCGGATGAGACAATAACCGCCGTCGCCGAAAGTCGGGCCCCAGGAATTCTTGACGATCCAGCATTCGAGCGCCTCGTTGAATCCGACGGCGAGCATGATATGGCCGCCCTCGTCGGTCGCCGAGGCGCTTTTCTGGTAGGGGACCGATCCCGACCATCCGTAGAAGTCGCTCCACACCTCGAAATAGACGACCAGCGGGCCGACGTTCTGGATCCAGGCCTTCTGATCGTCGATATTGTTGATCGAGGTATAGGCGGGAACCTTCACCGTCCGTCCATCGCGATCGAAGGGCGGGTCGTAAGCCGGCGGCGGCAGCATGGAGCCGGTGCCGCAATTGCTCGGCGCCGGGTTCCAATAGGGGCCCGACCGGTCGCCGGGATCGCGATCGACCCAGGGCACGCAATCGAGATCGGCCATCCCGTTCGAGGCAACCCAGTTGAGCACGTCCGTCGGGTCGCCGCATTGCCCGCACGGCACCTTGTTGGCTTCGATGTAATCGCCTTCCGAACGCGCGCACCACACGCAATGTTCGATGCGCACCATGCACTCGACGAGCGCCGTCGAGGCATAGATCCAGCAATGCTCGCAAGGGTCCTGGTCGCGAATGGCGGTGACCCAGGGCCATCCAAAACGGTTGCGCCAGTCGACCACCAGCGGCGCCGCCGGTCCGCCGGCCGGGGCCTTCGGCGTCGCCGGGCCGACGTGCCCGAGAAAAGCCGGCGCCTTGGTGAGCACGCCGCGGGCGAACAGGTCGTTGGCCAGCAGCATGTTGGTCGGGGGATGGGCGCGCACCAGCGCGGCCACGTCGATGCGCTCGGCCGGCCTTGCCGGCGGCGGCTTTTTCAGCAATCCAAGGTGCGGGCGCCGGACCGGCGCATTGTCGGCCAATTTCGGGTTGACGCTCCAGGTCAGCCTTTCCCGCGTCAAATTCTGGCGAAGTTCGCCGTATGTCTGAAATGCCATGGGCTCGCTCCTTCCTCGTCGCGGCTTGCCGCCGCTACCCCCGAGCCTCTCACGGCAGGCGTCAAAAAAATGCGTTCGAAGTCCGTCATAATAGACATAATAGAACAGTGTGACGCTGTTTTATGACGCCCGGCGCAAGGAAGCGCGCGAGCGCCGCCGGGGTTTGCCAAGCGCGTAAAGCCGCTGCAGACTTGGGTTGGACGCGATCGGCATCTGCTTGCCACGGCTGCGCGGCGGGAGACCTGTTTGTTGAAACACGCAAACCCGCGTTCAGCCTGGTCGGGCGTTGCCGTCGCAACCGCTCTCGCGCTGACGTTGTCGGCCCAAAGCTCGGGCGTCTTGGCTGAGGAGCCGCAGGCGAAGCCGCTGCCGCCGGGCGTCGCGGCATGCGACATCGACGCGCTCGCCAACGATCATACGCGCGAAGGCCTCAACATACGCGCCGAACCCCGCGCCGACTCGGCCATTCTTGGCCGGTTGCCGGTGCTTGAAAACCGCTATCACGAAAAGGTCGCCGCCGAGCTGCACGTGATCGGCGTCCGGAACGGCTGGTTTCTCATCGAGGGCGCGGTTTATCCCGACAATGATTTTCCCAACCGCCCGTCCGTCTATGGCGGCCGCGGCTGGGTTTCGGGCAGGCTGCTGTCGACCCAATTTCACATGACGACCCTGAAGGCCGCGCCCGACGAAAACGCCGCCGACGTCGTCGACGTCGTCGATGACTACGGCGCCACGGCGTTTCTCGATTGCAAGGGCGATTGGGTCCGCGTCGAAATGCCCCTGTCGACAAAAAATAACAGCGTCACGCCGAAACTGCCCTCCGACGCTCCCAAGGGCTTCGCGCGCGGCTGGACGCAGCGCCCCTGCGCCAACCAGAGAACCACCTGCGGGGGATGATCTTGTGATCTCGATCCGCGCTTCCTGGCGGCAACTGAAGCGGTCCCTTCTCGGGCGACGCGGCGAACCGGCGCGCCACGCCCCGCGCCCGGCGGACGCCGGCGTGACTTTGGCGCGCGACCTCTATATCGACCTGCTCCTTCGCAGCCTGGTCGACGCCATCTATGGCGAGCCGATGCCGGGGCCGTGGCGGCCAGGCAACAAGTTCGATCGCGGCGAGCGCTCCCCTGGGCGGCTCGGCCCATCGACGGCGCATACGATGGTCGGGCTTGACCGCCTCAACAACCTGCGCGACCTCGCGCAGATGGCGCTGGATGCGGCAATTCCCGGCGATTTCATCGAGACGGGCGTATGGCGCGGCGGTTGCTGCATCCTGATGCGCGGCGTGCTGGCCGCCAATGGCGAGCACGAACGAAAAGTCTATGTCGTGGATTCCTTCCAGGGCGTGCCGCCGCCCAAGCCCGAACTTTATCCCGCCGACCGCGACGACACCCACTATCGGCACCCGGAATTGGCGGTGCCGCTCGACGTCGTGAAGGCCAATTTCGCGCTCTACGGCCTGCTCGACGATCAAGTGGCGTTCGTCGAAGGCTTCTTCGCCGATACGCTGCCCTCGCTCGACTGCGGTGCGCTCGCCTTGCTGCGGCTCGATGGCGATCTCTACGAATCGACCTGGCTGGCGCTTCACCATCTCTATCCAAGGCTGTCGCCGGGGGGCTTCGTCATCATCGATGATTTCGGCGTCTCGCCGGCATGCCGCCAGGCGGTGTTCGACTATCGGAGCCGGCACGCGATCGATGCGCCGATCGAGGAGATCGACCGCAGCGGCGTGTGGTGGCGGAAATCGCAGTGACCGGCCTCGCGAAGAACCTGCTGATCCTGCGCGACAGCCCGGATTGGGCGACATTCGACCTCGAAAGCTCGCGCGCCTTTCTCAGGCGGATGCGTCTGCCCGACCATCTCGTCATCGATTTCGCCGCTTTGTGGGACCGGCATTTCAGAGTCGATTATCGCTCCCTGCGCGCGCAGTTGAAAGCGCTCGCGCTGCAGACCTACGGGGAGGTCCGGCAGGCCTCGCTGCTCCGCCACGAGGACTGGGACGGCAGGGCGCCGCCCGGCGGCTGGCTCGCCTTCGTCGACGACGATGACTGGGCGGCGCCCAGGCTGTTCGAGAGCCTGCCGGCGACGGCGTCCACCGAGGACGGCGCGCGCTGGGGATCGCTGCGCCTCGGCCGCGTGTTCGGGCCGGCCGGTTACGCCACGCCGATTATCCAGCGGCGGGCCCTCGATCGCATCGTCTACACCAACAATTACGCCGTGAGCGCGCGGGCGCTGAGCCGGCTCGGACGGGCGGCCCTGTTCGAGCACGATTCCGGGCAGGAATCGTTCGATCGTGCGGATTTCAGGATCGCAAGCTCGCCCGAATATCTCTCCTGCGCCGTAAAGCATCCGTGCTGCACGATGTCGATCAATTATCTGATGAAGCAGGACGATTTCAGGGCGGACCCGCGCCGCGAGCTCGCCGCGTTCGTCGACGCCCTCCACGCGATGCGGCTCGACAGCGCGACGGAATGGGTGAGGCGGCCGTTCACGCAATTTCGCGACATTATGGGGAACGCGGTCGCGCCGCGTCGAAGGGCGGTTGATATCTCTCGCGGGAGCTAAAGTCCGAACGCAAAATCCCGAGGCCACGAAGGATGCATGGGCGGTCTTCCCCGCTGCTCGCCGACGTCGTTGAATCCGTCGTAGGCGCCTCTCTTCACCCAAAGTATCGCCGATAGAGTGGCGGGACTGTTGGGGACGCCTTTTCTCGATTCCAGGACATGCGAGCCCGCCGCCCGGTTGAAGGGAACGATCGGAATTTTCAATAGGTTATAAAAATAGGTGAGGGCGATGCCGCCATGGGCGTAGACGATTTGCATCCCGGCATGCGGCTCTTTTGATACTTCGTATCGCGCCTGCAAATAATAACTGACGTCCGGCATGTCGACCAGATCGACGCTCGTCTCCCGATCCTTCACGACCGCGCTTACAGCGTCTCCAAGATTGCCTGAGACGGTATTGTGCGCCGAAGAATTTTGATCGAGATATTTATTGATCAGCAGCAACACGCGCTGATCGTGCCTGGAGGGATCGGGATCGACATCGACGTAACGATTTTTGGTCGAAATGCTTTGGCGCCACCAATGTTGTTGAACAGGGTCCATGACAACCTCCATTCACTCGCGTTCGCAGCCGGGGCTGCGCCATAAGCGGCGCCGGTGTTTCAAAGCGAGCGCCTCGGCGTCTCCTTGGTTCGCGGCGTCGTAATCGCGGTCGCAATCGTCAGATCTGGGACCGCCAGGTCGCCTGTCTGGCCGTCGGCGCTTCCTGGCCGATCGGGGAAAAAACCCCGCCGTGAGCCTTCCATATGCCTATGGTCAATCGCTGTCGGGGGAGAGCTGCGTACAGAGCGTGATCAAGAGAGTGCTTGAGCCCGCTAGACGAGCCATTACCGGTGTCGTCACTCCGCCCGTTACAAGAGCGCAAGCGCCTCCCGCACAAGCGGAAAGAAATACTAATCTTGCGCACATCTTATCCCAATCGGCCTTTTTTTTTGGCAAGTTAGCATAGCAGGTATCAGAAAATTCGTCCAAAGCTTTCTGAACTTGCTGCTTATTGTTTTGAACTGCTCGGTAGAGGCAGGCCTTTTGTTCGGCTGTAAACCTATGTGGCTGCAGATTGGGAAGGTCCATGCCTTCTTCATCTAGATTTGGCCCAATGGTAATTACGTGATCAGTGGGGTAATCGCCAGGAGGGGGAGGCTCGCCGGGAAAAACCTCGGGGCGTTCGACAAGCGGAGGCTGAATAGAGGGTGAGTCCATAGTAGCGCTGGGATCATCATTATCATCAGAAAGGGGGATATCAGTCGGAAACTTTGGAAGCGGAAGTGTTTCTCCTATTGTTGGTGATTGGGGGGATGGCTGTGGGGGGCGGTCGGGATTTACATGGCCTCCTCCTCCCGGCGAAGGTCGCTCGTCTGATTCGTCTGATAGGCGGATGACATGCCTGCGTGAGGTGGCGGGGGGAGAAAATGCGCAGGCGCCGGCCGCTATGGTTATGGCGGCGGAGGGGCAGGCGGGAGCCGGTGCTGAGATGCCCGGGGACGATGCGATAACAGATAATGCGATCGGGATATAAGAGTGTCGGAACTTCATGGTAGCCCCCTCTAAAATTGGTTGCCTGACAGGTTTGGTCATCGCACAAAATATGACCTATTTTTGGCGTACGCATTGGCCCGTCCGGCGCTCAGGCATGCCTCCCCCGCCAGGCGTAAACGGCCCGGTACGCGGGTCGTGCGGGTGGATTGACCGCGGGGACGTCATTTAGAGCAATTTTTTTCGCATTCATCGAGCCCTGGGTCGCAGAATGTGCCGATGCAATCTTGGACGACTTTGCAGTAGTCGTTAACGCACGAAATATCACAGGGGGTACATCCAGCGTTTTTAGCGAGTGTCGGGGCGCGCCGTCGGAGGCGCTGTATTGATGAATCGAGAAATGCAGAGCAGGAGGCGGTCGCTCGGATCGCGGCGTCGGTAGGGCAGACGCGGTCCGGTGCAGAGATGGCCGAAGATGACACGATAACGGATAGTACGATCGGGATGTAAGAGTGTCGGAACTTCATGGCGGCTCCCTTTTAAAGTTGGTTGCCTGACAGGTTTGGTTTTACGTGAGGTGTAAAACACCGCCCAGCGTGATCGAACGCCTTGTGTGATTATCGTTCGCAGCGTTGACACGCGCCAAGCCCGCGCAGTGTGAAACGCATTAGACCGAAAAAGCTGAGGCCTGCCGAAGGTTGACGATGCCTGCCGACGGCATGCGCGCTACCGGTTCACCCGAACGGAGATTCGGCACTCTCGTCTCGGCAGCTCGGCACAAAAGTTAACAGAGCTTTTTGCCAATGGTCAATAACGCAATGACTAGTGTGCATGCGGCCGTTTGGTCGATGGATCGCCGGGGACCGAGATCTACAAAGACCTGGCGCTGGCGCCAGGCGAGCACGTCATCAAAAAACACCGCTATAGCGCGTTCTTCGCGACCGACCTTGATTTGATATTGCGGGAATGGGGCGTCAAAACCGCAATCATATCCTGCACGACGACGGAAAACTGCTGTCACGCAACGGCACGCGACGCCATGTTCCGCAATTATCAAGTCGCGTTCCTTTCGGATGCGACGGGAACATTCGACTATCCGGACGTCGGTCAGGGCGCACTGTCGGCGGCCGATGTCCATCGGGCCACATTGACTATACTCGCGTTCTCGACAGCCGACGTTATGACCGTCGACGAATTCAAAGCGCGCGTGGTCGGCGCCAATGTCGCCGCAGCGAACAAGGCGGCGTAACGGACAGAGCCAGTCAATTACCAATTACGGTGACAGCGCACTTTGATGCTGGCGCTTTGCCAAAACAGCGAAAGACGGCGCGAGCCGGAAAAGGCCACGCACAAGCTTCCCACGGCACAACGCGCGTATCAATAAAGTGCACTGTCACCGTAATTCTGAATTGCTGTTCAAGTCGTTCTTGAAGAGCGACCGCACTGACGAGGGGGTCTTTGGCTCGGGCGTCGCGGATTTCGCGGCGGATTTTGTAGTCCAGCTCCGGTGCCATTCGCATGAGGTTTATTGTAACCTATGATGCTCATTACTTCGAGCCAGTTTGGAATACGCGCGACCATAGGAGCTTCCATTTTGAATGAGACGACGCCCTCAGCCCTTCACCAAGATTATCCAGCCCTCGTATGAGGACATAGATTGCAGCGGCGATTTGTAACATCGCAACTGTGGTTGATCGCCAACCAAAAAGGCCCTGAGTTTGCGGTTTGAAATGGTCCGGCACATCGCTAAAATTAAATTGAATAGTCTCGTTTATATATAATTCCGCGTAGGTGCTGACTGCCGATATCATCAGCAAAAACCCGACAGCGATCTCGAATGACCCGTACCAAATTCGGTGGGTATTTCGAAAGATATACAGACCGACGGCGATTATGATTAGTCCCACCACGAAAATGCCAATGGCTGTAGTCCCACGAATGAGGTCTGCATCTAGGCCAAGTGCAAAACATGCTTCAATAAGTGTATTTGGGAGAATGAATGTCGTCAGAACACCGACGGCAATAAGCACGAGACTGCGCATGACGCTATCTCCATTAGAGCCTTTTCCGATCAATCCGTATCATAGCCAGAGGCCTTGAAGTAATTTTCGCACTCGACAGGTTTGAAGATGTCGGCGCAGGTTCGCAGGGCGTTCATCAAGCCTGCGACGGAGCGCTCT
>Ga0302325_10000788_pt1 | contig 84820 bp, 69 predicted proteins | sample Palsa_T0_2_FD_201948 | JGI IMG/M metagenome (GOLD analysis project Ga0302325, IMG submission 201948) | Peat permafrost microbial communities from Stordalen Mire near Abisko, Sweden - Palsa_T0_2 | ecosystem: Environmental > Terrestrial > Soil > Palsa > Peat permafrost | place: Sweden: Abisko... | reverse complement strand
TGCTGGTACAGCTGGGTGGATTCGAACCACCGACCTCCTGATCCACAGTCAGGCGCTCTAACCAACTGAGCTACAGCTGCACGGGCCGCGGTCCGGCAAGTGCGCGGAAGCTATGAGGAACGCCTGTTCTTGGCAAGTTCTTGGCAAAGTCGCAAACAAAAACCCGGGCGAAACGCCCGGGCTTCTGCCCCGTCATGTGACGGGGGAACTACTCAACGCGACTAAACCACGGCGCTATCGGCCGGGCTTTTAGCTGGCCTTGGCGAACGCCTTGTTCATGCCGCTCTTGATCGGCTCGGCGGCCTCGGTCGCGACCTTCTGCGCCAGCGTTCCGAGCTCCTTGCTCTGCAAGGTCAGGGTTTCGAGTTGCTTGCGCGCATGCGCATTGGTCAGCTCGACCACCTCCGAAAGCGTTTTGGCCGCCATAATCTCACCGGCGAAATCAAACGCCGCATTGGTGTTGGTGCGGGCCACCTCGATTACCTTGAGGCCGTAATCCGAGGCGCCTTTGGTTGCCGTGGAATAGGTGGTCTCGAGCACGTCGGTTGCCTCTTCCGCCGCGGCCTTCATCTTCTCGTAGGTGTCTTTGGCCTGGGCGACACCCCGCTCCGCGAATTCGCGGAAGGCGGCGGGCATCTCGACTTTAGGCATGTCGAATTTGGGGAGCTCGAATTTCGGCATTTCAAACGCTCCGGTCGCCGGCTTTAGCTTGGCTTTCGGGGCTGCACTTGCGGCTTCCGCCATGGCACTCGTCCTTGCTCTCTGGTGTGATCTGAAGGGTGTTTCTCGAAGGTGTCGCTCGGATGTCTCTTGGGCTGTTTTAGGCTCTGCGCTTTCCGTCAGCCTCGCCGCCCAACGCGCGTGGCCTCTCGTTCATGAGTGACCCTGTAGCTGAACGTAGCACGGTAAAGACCGAACCTCGTTATCTATATAGCAGGAATTTGGTGCGTTGCAATAGATTTTTTCGCAATGCACAAAATTCGGACAAAACCGTTTTATTTCCGGTGGGTTACCGCAACCGCGCTGCTGCCGCGTGTCAGGGTTTTTTAGGCTTGGCAGCATCCATGACTATTTTGGCAGCACTTTGGCCGAGGTCCTGGGCCTGCGACGACAAGGTGCGCATCTGATCGGACAAAAATTCCGATTGGAGGCGCATCACCTCTTGGGGATCCTTGGCGTGCATGAGCTTTTGCGCAAAGTCGAAGGTCGATGACATGTTCAGTTCGGCGAAAGCCATTGACTTGTGGGCGATCTCGCTGGCGCCGGCCCGGGCCGCTTCGGCTTGGCCTTTCCATTGCGATACAGCCTGGTTCGCCGCCTGAGCGATGCCATCGAAGGCGGTCCGCGCCTGGGATACGCTTTGCTCGACAAACGCCCGGACCTCATCGGGCATTGCGAATTGTTCGAAGGGTTCCTTCGCCATCGTCAACTCCTCACACCGCGCCTATCCTAAGCGTATTTCCAGTCGGCGTGCACCCCGGTCCGCGCGCTACATCAACGCGATAGCGTGATTAAGGTTATCCCCCCTTGGGTTGAGCGAGTCGAGGGGCCGGCATGGACGGTCCGGAGCGCTGGCCCTATTAAGAATCGCTTAGCAAACGAGTGCCGCCGTTATGTCGATCGTCGAGTTAGCGTTCGCCCCATGGAGCGATCCGCGACTTGCGGCCCAACTTGCCGACCATGCGACCAGCCCGTCGCCGGTCTGGCTATGGAGCGCCGACGGTTCGCATATCGTTTGGACCAACGCGGTCGGGGCGGCGGTGTTCGGCGCTGCCGACACGAGCGAATGCGCGGCGCGGCTTTTTGAGCCGACCCACCCGGCGGCGATCGAGATCGCGCGGCTTGCGGCAACGCTGCCGGCAAGCGGGCAGGCGCGGCTCGAACGGCTGCGGGGTTTTGGAGCGAGCTTCGGCGGAGCGCTGACCTGCATTTGCTCGCAAGTCACCATCGCCGATGGCGCTGTCGGCATCCTTGTCATCGGCACTGAAGCGGCCGGATTGCCGCTGACGCTTCGCGAGCGTGTGCACCGGTTGTTTGCTGGATGCGAAAGCGCGCTCGCAGTCTTTGCCCTCGACGGCGCGCTGCTTTTTGCCACCGAGGGAGGGCAAGCGCGGCTTGGCGAAACGCCGAACTCATCGGCCCTCGGGATTGCGGAGCTCGCGGCGCAGGCGTTGACCAGCGGACGCGCCAGCGGCGTGACGCGCTACGGCGCCGTGACTATCGAACGCCTCGGCACTGACAGTTCCGCGGTCCTTGCGGTCACGTTTGGCGCGGAGGCGGGCGACGAACAAGAGCACGAGCCGCAAGCGGCGGACATTGCGCCATTGCATTGGCCGGCGCCGGAGCTGTCCGCGGCGACGGCTACGGATTCTTCCCTCCACGAGAACGCCGAAAGGCGTCACCCGCTGCGGTTCGTCTGGCAAATGGATGCCGAGGGCCACTTTGTCATCGGCTCCGACGAGTTTACCGAGCTTATCGGGCCGCGGACGACCGCGGCGTTCGGCCGCCTATGGAATGAGATCGCGGCCGACCTGAAGCTCGATCCGGAGGACCGGATTGCGCGCGCCATCGCGACGCGTGAAACCTGGAGCGGTATCGTCCTGTCCTGGCCGGTGGAAGAAGGCAACGAGTGGCTTCCCGTCGAACTCGCCGGCCTGCCGGTGTTCGACAGCGCCCGGGAATTTTGCGGCTATCGGGGTTTTGGTATTTGCCGCGATGTCGCGCGCATCAACCAGTTGCTACGCGCGCGGCACGAACCGCTGGCGGTATTCGGGATGCCGGACACCACATCCCAAGTGGCGGCTATTGCGGCGGCGGAAGCACAAAGTCCACCGTTGACGCAAACCAAAGCCGCTGTCGGCGGATCGTCCGGCGCGGATGACCTGGTTGAAGGCTTGGCGGAAGGCGATCTTGCCGCGGCGCCCGCGCCGTCCAGAGTGGTGCCGTTGTCCGCCAATGTGGTGCGGTTCCCACATAGCACAGCGAGTTCCGATGCGATTGCCGGGGCGGCCGCAGAGCCCAAGGCGTTTAATGAACTGGCGCAGGAATTGAGGGCGCGCTTGCGCGAGCATTCGGATATATCGGTCGCCGACGCCGGCACCTCACCGGCCGAACAAGCGGCGAGTGAAGCGGCGCGTGCGCATGATTTGAAAACGCCCGAGCTGCCGCCAAGAGATCGCGACGGAGCCACGGAGCCCGATCCGGCGGAGGTCGCCAGCCGGCGTGCGCTCGCCGCTATAGAGCCGATGCTGCTCGATCACGTCCCGGCCGGCGTACTGATCTACCAACGCGACACGCTCGTTTATGCCAACAGACATTTTCTCGAACTGAGCGGTTACGCGAGCATTGAAGAGCTCGCGGCCGCCGGCGGGCTGAACTCATTGTTCGCCGAGCCCAATTGCGGAGCAGGCCTCGCCAGCAATGGCGGTCCGTCACTTGCAGTGGTGACGCGCGGCGGCGTTCGCCTTCCGGTGCGGGGCCACTTGTGCACCGTGCCCTGGCGCGACGCGTCGGCGTTGGCTTTGATCCTGACCGAAAGCGAGAGCGATGCGCCGCGTGAAGCGGCGACGCCTGCGCAGCGCCTTGGCGGCGCGGAGCTCGGGGAACTGAATGCCAAGCTGGATTCGCTCGCAAGTAAGGAAGAGGAATTGCTGTCGGTGAGCCGGGAAGCGCAGCGAGCGGCGGCCGCCAACGCCGACTTCCTGGCCAAGATGAGTCACGAAATTCGCGGGCCGCTCAACACCATCACCGGCTTCAGCGAAATCATACTGGCCGAACGCTTCGGCGCGATTGGCCATGAGCGCTACCGCGATTATTTGCAGGACATCCACGCGGCCGGCCTACATATTGCTTCGGCGTTGAACGATCTTCTGGACCTGTCAAAGGTCGAAACCGGTCAATTCGATCTTGCCTTCGCCGACGTAGATCTCAACGCTGTCATCCAGCAGTGCGTGAGCATCATGCAGCCGCAAGCAAGCCGTGCGCGGATCATTATCCGAACCTCGCTCGCTCCAGAGCTCGGTGAGGTGGTCGCCGACGAGCGCGCGTTGCGCCAAATCCTGCTCAACCTTCTTTCTCACGCCATCAAGCTTACCGGCCCCGGTGGCCAAGCGATCGTTTCAACCGCCCGCTCGCAAACCGGCGAGGCGGTGTTGCGCGTGCGCGACACCGGCATCGGGATGAGCGCGAAAGAACTGCAGGCAGCGCTGGAATCCTTTGAGCGGACGACGGCCTCCGCGAATCTCACTTCGGCCGGCTCTAGTCTTGGGCTGCGACTGACGAGAGCGCTGACAGAGGCCAATCGCGCGCATTTTTCCATCGAAAGCGCGCCGAATGCCGGCACCTTGGTCGAGATCGTCTTCGCGCCGAAACCGAGCGCCGGAAAATAATTCCCGCCGGCGAAGGCCGTCGCGCTGCGCTAGAGCATGATCCCGAAAAGTGGATGCCGGTTTTCGGAAAAGATCATGCTCCATCAGCACGCTAGAGCGGGATGACGATTCGAAGAGAAGTCATCGCGCTTTAGCTGACCCGGATCACGACTTTGCCGAAATGCCCGGCGGCGGCGAGGTGCTGGTAGGCTGCTTTGGCTTCGTCGAACGTGAACACTCGATCGATCACCGGCTTGATGTTGTTTGCTGCAATCGCTGAGTTCATGGCCTCGAACATCTGCGTTGAGCCGACCGAGATGCCCTGAACGTTGGCGCGCTTGGCGAATATCCGCCCGGCGTTGATCTGGGCCGGAGGGCCGGTCAATACGCCGATGACGCTGACCTTGCCGCCTCGGCGAATGGCGTCGAGCGACGGGCCGAGCGTGGCTGCGCCGCCGACGTCGATCACGTGATCGACCCCTTCGCCGCCGGTGAATTCGAGCGCCGCTTTGCTCCAGTCCGGCGTGGTCTTGTAGTTGATGCCGTGCGCCGCGCCGAGCGCTTTGGCGCGTTTGAGCTTCTCGTCGCTTGACGATGTAACAATCACGGTGATGCCCATGGCGCGCGCGAGTTGCAGGCCGAGAATTGAGACACCGCCGGTGCCCTGGACCAGCAACGTTTGTCCGGCGATCAGTCGCGCGTGCTCGACGATCGCGTTCCACGCGGTTACTCCGGCGCAGGGCAAACTCGCCGCTTCCTCGAACGACAAATGGGTGGGGATTTTGACGACGCCGTCTTCTTCTAACGCCACATATTCGGCCAGCATGCCGTCGGTGCCTCCGCCCAAGGCCGAGGCTTGGACAAGAGGGCCGGGTTCGCCGCCTGCCCAGCGCTGAAAGAAATTGCCCGCGACCCTATCGCCCGCTTTGACCCGAAGAACGCCCGGCCCTACCTCGACGATTTCGCCGGCGCCGTCGGATAGTGGAATGATATTTTCCTTCACCGGCATGCGGTAGTCGCTGCGCGCAATGACGAGGTCGCGGTAATTAAGCGAGCATGCTGCAACTTTCACCAGCACTTGCCGGTAGAGCGGCTTTGGCGTCGGGCGCTCGACCCGCACGATCGTATCGATGCCGGCCCCGGCCTTCGGAAGTTCATAGGCTCGCATGCTTTACTCCTAAAATTCTCTGCTCGATGTCGCGGGTGACGATGGGGTCAAATCGTTGCGGCGTCGCCCGCGCCGAATATCACGCCATCGTCTCGCAAACTAGTGGTCCGATTCTAACATTCGCATCCCATTTCGGCAGGCTATCATGCGAATGTTAGGATCAAAGGACCACTAGCAAATATAAGTGCTAGTGGAGCTTTGGATTTGACATTCGCTTCACGTGGTCCCGGCTCGGTGGGGTAGCGAATGTCAAATCCGCTCCACTAGGTGGCGTGAACGCTGAAGCGCGTTGCGCCTAATCAAAGCTCGCCGCCGGCGGCGGGCGCAACGCCAATAATTGTGCCTTGGGGTTTGTCTCCGAGATGCAACAGCGGCAGCAGCACGAACGCCAAAGCGGTGAAGGCTGCCGACGCCAGAATAAGCGGAGCAAGCGTATGGTCAAACAGGTGCTGGAACAGGAATGATCCAACGATGTCGGCGGTGGCGGTGGCGAGATTGATGACGGACATCATCACCGCAAAGCTGAAGCCCTCGGAACGTCGCGGACAATAGTCGGCGGCAAGCGTCACCGTCGCGACGGTCGCGAGCATGGCGGAAAATCCGCTGCAAAAACTCAAAATGGCGGCAGACGCTTCGTTGTAGAGGAGCAAATAGGCCGCTGTCGTTGTAGTACCGAGCGCAATGCTCAATTGCAGAATGCGCTTGGATGATAACCCGCCGAACAGCCGGCGGTAGGAGAGGGCGCCAATGACCCATCCGGCCGACGCAATCGACCCGAGTGCGCCGATATAGGCTTGCGAGAATTTCAAATCGTCGGTCATGACGTAGTAAAGCGGCGTGCTCAGTCCGGGACTGAAGTAGTAGAAGAACAGAAAAATCGCGATCACCCAGAGTTCGCGTTTCTTGAACGCGGCCGCAAGACCGCCGAAGGTGCCGCGAAGCGCGGCTACATCGAGCTGGGCCTTGCGTTCCGGAACAAAGAAGATGCTTCCGATCAGGACTGCGACTGGCGCGACCGCGACAATCGCGGCAGCGGCGTGAAGCGCCGTACCCGGCGCGAAATGCTGCACCAGCTGGCCACCGAGGATGGACGCGAGCATGGCCGCGAAGTTGAACCAGAGCCATTGCTGGTTGACGAATTTGCCGCTCTGTCCAAGCCGCTGACCCTGCTCAACCAGTACCGCTCCGCATACGGTGCTGGAGATCGCCATCGCGTAGGCGGTCAGCTGCAGCGCCCATACCAACGTACTCGGCGCTTCAAGCTGGGTGACCAGGACAAAGCCCACGATGGCTGCAATGTTGGCGGCGATCAGGTAGCTCTTTCGCCGATACCCGAACAGCGGCACAAAGTCGGAAAACGCGCCGTAGACCGGCTTTATGATCCAGGGGAAATTGAAAATCGCCAGGTACGCCGTGACCTGCAGGGGCGTCCAGCCCAGTGCTTGTTTCAGGTAATAGCTGAGCGGCTGGGCAATCAAGCCGCCGACCTGACCGACCCCCTCAACGACGTAAACGAGAGCAAAGAAGACCAACAAGTGCGTGGTCAGGCCTCGGTCGGACGGGCGCGCGTCGGCCGGCGGCGAGATCGCCTGGTCGTTCATGTCATTTGCCGCCAGCGATCTCTCACATCAACGGCCGGCTTACCGGCAAAGCGCGTTTCGCTTCACTCTACCGGTTAGCGAACGAGCTGTCGCATGTCGCGTGCACCGTGAGTTGCCTATTGCCGCGACTACGGCGAATGGACGGTTGTCCTTTCCACAAGGTCGCCGCGGGTGAGAAGCTTGTTGCCCATCGACACCGCCGTTGCGGCAACAACAAGCGACACCGTGAGCGTTGCGGTGGCGAGAAGCTCGATCATGATCGCCTGCCGACGCCGTGAGCCGGTCCGTTGCCTTTTCGGCGGTGTGAAACCGGGTTGGCCGGTCAAGTCTGCCATTGTCGTCGTTCCTTGAGAATCAACATTTGTTGCAAGCTGGTCCTTGAACCCGGCGCACATCCGGCCGGATTGCGGCGCAGCCATTGAAGAACAGAGGCGATTTGGTGGGATATCGTTAACGAAGGGTTAACGCGGATCACTCGGCGGCAACGGCTTCCACCGGAGTGAAGTCCATTGCCACGTGGTCGGGCTGATTGGTGACGCGTTCAAGCCACGCGCGGACCGCCGGAAAACCCGGGAGATCGAAATCGCACAGATGCGCGACATGCGTATAGGCGTAAAGCGCAATGTCAGCGATGGTGTAGCGGTCAGCGGCGAAGAAGTCGTGCAGCGCGATGTGCTTTTCCATCACGCCGAGCGCGCGGTGGCCTTCCTCCATCCAGTCCTCGAAGGCATGGCTCTGCAATTCCCGGCCGCCTTTGATCAGCGTGAGCCAAAAATAGGCCGCGCCCAAATTCGGCTCCAGGCTGTGCTGCTCGAAGAACATCCATTGCAACGCTTCGGCGCGTTCAAAAGCGTCATCGGGAGCGAGTTGCGTGCCGCCGGCGAGGTACCACAAGATGGCGTTGGATTCCGCGAGAAATCGGCCCGGTGCCGTTTCCAATAGCGGCACCTGGCCGTTCGGATTCTTCATCAGAAATTCGGGCGTGTGGCTCTCGCCCTTGAGAATATCGATCTCGACCAGCCGATAGGCGATGCGAAGCTGCGCCAAAGCAAGGCGCGCTTTGTAGCTATTGCCCGAACGCCGCATCGAATAGAGCGTCAACATTCCCGCTTCCCAGCTCGCTCGGCCAAACCTCATCGGCACCTAGGACTTGAACGCGGCGATGTCGTGGCGATCCTACGCTCGGTTCACTCGCCAAGTACACTTTAGAAGAAAATTGTAGTGAGGCGCGACTCGAAGGGGGAGATTCATTCGTGTTGCGTCGCAACAGCGCGTCCGGTCGGGCGGCAGCCGAAGAAAACGGCAGCGAATTCCAAAATACCTGGCTGTGGCGCGAGGCTGGCAGCCGATTCGCGGCCGCCCGCGATGTTAAGTCGCTGTTAGAACTCGGCGATCACGATGGCGGCAAAGATATTTCCAAAGATATTTCCCTTAAACCGCATGTCCGCAATCGAACCTCCATTGCCTGTCACGGCGCTGTCATCGTTTCACGCGCCCGCACCGGTGCGGCAGGGATCGGGTATTCAAATTTACGTGTTGCGCTTCGCCGGTGCGGCCGCGCTCGCCGCGTCCTTGAGCTTCTGCATTTTGTGGGTGCAGTGGCAGACGGCGTCGCCGGGAGTCTCAAAGATATCCGGCGACTTCGTAAGCTTTTGGACCGCCGGGAAGCTCACCTTGGAGGGGACCGCCGCAGACGCGTATCTGAAGGGGCCGCATTTCGTGCTTCAGGCCGAGCTTACCGGCGATCCGATGGGCTGGGGCTACCTGGCGTTTTTCTATCCGCCGTTCTTCCTCTTTCTCTGCGCAGCTTTCGCGTTGGTCGGATATTTCCCGGCTTTGTGCCTCTGGTTGGCGAGTACGTTTGCCGGCTATGCCGCCATGCTGCGCGGCCTGTTGCCGCGCGACATGCCGGAACGCAACTGCGTCTGGGCGCTGTTGCTGGGTTACCCGGCGGTGATGGTCAACGCCGGATTTGGACAAAACGGATTTCTCAGTACGGCTCTGTTCGGCGGCGCAGCGATCTGGCTCGACCGTCGACCGGCGCTCGCCGGCGTATGTCTCGGCTGCCTTTCTTATAAGCCGCAGCTTGGCATTATCGTACCACTGGCGCTGGCGGCCGCCGGACGGTGGCGCTGTTTCGCCGTCGCCGGCCTCACCGTCCTCGTGTTGGCGGGCTTGGCGACGATGGCCTTCGGCACGGAAATTTGGCCGGCGTTCCTTACGAATATGGGCGTCGCGCGGCAAAGCTGGATGGAGCCGGAAAATCCGCTGTACCATCAATTCTGGATCAGCGTTTTCGGCGCCGTGCGCCTGCACGGCGGGTCCCTGGCGTTAGCTTACGGAGCACAGACGGCGGTGACGCTGGCCGCCGCGTGTTTGCTCGCGGGCGTACTTCTGCTGCGGAGGCCTGGGGCGCAATCGGGCCGCGCGCAGGGCGCCGCAATTGCGGCTTGCGTGCCGTTCTGCTCGCCGTTCATGCTCGAATACGACCTGATGGTGCTCGCGGTTCCCATGGCGTGGCTGATCGGTGAGGGGCTGCGGGGCGGCTTTCGGCGTGGCGAGGTTGTCGCGCTTTGTGCGGCCTACTTCGCCCCCGTCCTGTTCAAGGTCACGCTATTTGATGACGCTATTAAAGTAGGAGTCATTGTCGCTGTTGCGGTCTTGTTTGCGGCGGTTCTGCGACGGATGATCGAGCCGGCGCCGCTTGCGCTCCGACAACCCGCTTATCACGCGGCCTGATCAGCGGTCCCTTCGCGCAACATCCATTTGGTCTTGCCTCACTGCGCCCGGCGCTTTAGGAAGCACACGCCTTTGGCAGCTGGAGTGTGCAATGGCCTTTCTCGCCGACCGTCTTTCGCGCATCAAGCCGTCCGCCACCATTGCGGTGACCGACAAAGCGCGCGCGCTGAAGGCGTCCGGCCGTGACGTGATTGGGCTTGGCGCCGGCGAGCCGGATTTCGACACGCCGGAGAACATCAAAGAGGCGGCGATCAAGGCGATCCGCGATGGCAAAGCGGCCAAATATACGGCCGTGGATGGCATTCCGGAACTCAAGGCCGCGATTGCCCGCAAGTTCAAGCGCGAAAACGAGCTCACTTATCAGCCGTCGCAGATCATTGTCAGCACCGGCGGCAAGCAAGTGCTCTACAACGCGCTGGTCGCGACCATTAATCCGGGCGATGAGGTGCTCATTCCGGCTCCCTATTGGGTGAGTTATCCGGAAATGGTGCTGCTTGCCGGCGGCGAGCCGGTCGCGGTCCCGACCACCATGGAATCAGGCTTCAAGATGAAGCCGGAAGCGCTCGAGCGGGCGATCACGTCGAAGACCAAGTGGATCATCTTCAATTCGCCGTCGAACCCGACCGGCGCCGCTTATACGCGCGCCGAGCTCAAGGCGGTCACGGATGTGCTGCTGCGGCATCCGCATGTCCACGTCATGACCGACGACATGTACGAGCACCTCGTCTACGACGACTTCCGTTTCTTTTCGCCGGCGCAACTCGAGCCCGGGCTTTACGAGCGCACGCTGACGGTCAACGGCATGTCGAAGGTGTATTGCATGACCGGCTGGCGCATCGGTTATGCCGGCGGTCCGCAACCGCTGATCAAAGCCATGGCCATGATCCAATCGCAGTCGACGTCTAATCCGACGGCGGTCGCGCAATGGGCCTCGGTGGAAGCGCTCGATGGCCCGCAAGACTTCATCGACAAGCACAACGAGATTTTCAAGGAACGCCGCGACCTTTGCGTCTCCATGCTCAACCAGGCAAACGGCATTCGTTGTCCGAAGCCCGAGGGCGCGTTCTACGTCTATCCGTCGTGCCGCGACACCATAGGCAAGGTCGCTCCGACCGGGAAGAAGCTCGCGACGGACGAGGATTTCGTCACCGAACTTCTCGAGTCGGAGGGCGTGGCGGTAGTCCAGGGCACGCCTTTCGGATGGGGTCCGGCGTTCCGCATTTCCTACGCGACCGCTACGCCGGTCCTGGAAGAAGCCTGTGCGCGCATCCAGCGGTTTTGCGGCAATCTCAAGTAGCCGCCGCAGACCGCGGAAACAGCCTAAACACTAGGGAGACGGCGGCCGTAATGTCGCCTACACTCCGTTCGGCCGGCATAGGGCTAGCGCAGGGGGAGACTTACATGTTTCGCAGTTCGGCTGCCGTGGCGGTTATTTCCGCAACACTGGCCTTGTCGGCTGCCTCCGTGCAGGCGCAGCCGCGGCAACTCCAGGTCGGGCAGTTGACGTGCTCGCTTTCCGCCAGCGTTGGCCTGATCGTCGCGTCGCAGCGTAACGTCAACTGCATTTTCCGCGGCGCGCCGGGTGATCCGGAGGAAGCTTATACCGGCACCATGACGCGGGTTGGCCTCGATGTCGGTTTTACGACCGGAGGCGTCATCAGCTGGACGGTGTTTGCTGACACCAATCGCTACGCCGGGATGCTTGCGGGCGCCTACGGCGGTCCGACGGCTGAGGCTTCCATAGGCGCGGGACTTGGCGCCAATGTGCTGGTCGGCGGTTCGCGCCGGACCATCGCACTGCAGCCCGTGTCAATTCAGGGACAAGTCGGGCTCGATATCGGCGCCGGGATCAGCGAATTAGATTTGCATCCCGCGCAGTGAGCTTCGCGGCGGTACATATCAAACGTCGCGCCTCTTGACCAAGCCGGCCGTCCCCTGAAACGATGGGGTTCACGCGATCCGCGGTAGAACGACGGGTCGGCGCCGGGAGGCAGTCATGGCCGCAAATGGAAACAATTCCACGCGCGCGACCGGTCCCCGCTGCATCGCGCTTGTAGGGCCGTTTCAGAGCGGCAAGACCACGCTCCTTGAAGCCATCCTCGCGCGCGCCGGCGTTATTGCGCGCCAAGGCAACGTGGAGGCGGGCAACACCGTCGGCGACGCAAGCAACGAAGCCCGGCATCACCGCATGAGCGTTGAGCTGACGGCTGCCACCGCCAACTTTATGGGCGACGCCTACACCTTCCTCGATTGTCCGGGTTCGGTCGAGTTCGTGCACGACATGCGCGCAATTTTGCCGGCCATCGACGCCGCCGTCGTGGTCTGCGAGATGGACGACAAGAAAGTGCCGCAGCTTCAGCTCATTCTGCGCGAGCTGGAAGACCGCAAGGTCCCCCGCATTCTCTTTCTCAACAAAATCGACAAGGCAGATGCCGGCGTTCACGACGTGCTTACGCTCCTGCAGCCCGCGTCGCGCACTAAGCTCGTGTTGCGGCAGATTCCGACATTTTCCGGCGAAATCATCAGCGGCTTTGTCGATCTCGCGCTCGAACGCGCCTTTGTCTACAAGGAACACGCCGCCTCGGAAGTCATCGCGCTCGAAGGCGACGCCGCCGACCGGGAAAAGACCGCGCGCTTTTCCATGCTCGAAACTCTTGCCGATCATGACGACGAGCTGATGGAGCAATTGCTGGAGGACATCCAGCCACCGCGCGACAAGGTATTCGACGATCTGACCCGTGAACTGCGTGAAGGTTTGGTGTGCCCGGTCCTGATGGGGACTGCGAGCCGTGCACACGGCATTTTCCGCTTGTTGAAGGCGCTGCGGCATGAATCGCCCGGACCCGCGGACACTGCAAAGCGGCTTGGTGTCAAATCCGGCGCCGATGCCGTCGGCTACGTGCTCAAGACGCAGAACAGCACGCATGGCGGGCGCCTCTCGATCGTACGGATGCTCGCCGGCCAGGCCGGCGATGGCGTTACGTTTATTTCGCCGGAACACGAAGTCGGCCGCGTAGCCGGCGTGTTCAAGCTGGTCGGCCAGTCGAACGAAAAGCGCGGCCCGGCAAATGCCGGCGAGACCGTCGGCTTCGCCAAGCTGGAAAAGGCCAAGACCGGCGATACTTTGACGTCCGGAAAACAAGCCCACGCAGCGATTGCCAAGGTCGAGCCTTATCCGCCGGTGCTTGCGATCGCCATCTCGGCCAAGGAACGCAAGGACGACGTGAAACTCGGGCAGGCGCTCAACAAGCTGGCCGAGGAAGACCCGTCCATCATCATCGCCCACAATCCGGAAACCCACGAAGTGGTGCTGTGGGGCCAGGGCGAAATGCATTTACGGGTGACGACTGAGCGGCTCAGCGACCGCTACGGCGTCGCCATCGAGCGGCGCCAGCCGAGCGTTGGTTATCGCGAAACCATTCGCAAGGGCGTCGTGCAACGCGGCCGTCACAAAAAGCAGTCGGGCGGCCATGGGCAGTACGGCGACGTTGTACTGGACATAAAACCGATGCCGCGGGGTTCGGGTTTTTCGTTCGAGGATCAGATCACCGGCGGCGTCGTGCCTCGCAACTATATCCCCTCGGTGGAGGAGGGCATTATCGATGCGCTCAAGCACGGCCCGCTCGGTTTCCCGGTCGTCGACCTCCACGTGGCGTTGGTCGACGGCTCGTACCACACGGTCGACTCCTCCGACATGGCGTTCCGCACCGCCGGACGCATTGGCATCGTCGAAGGTCTGCCACAATGCCAGCCGGTCCTGCTCGAGCCGATCCATTTGGTCGAGATTGTTTGTCCGACCGACGCGGCCGCCAAGATCAATGCGTTGATGTCAGGCCGGCGCGGCCAAATTCTCGGATTCGACACGCGCGCGGGCTGGGAGGGCTGGGACGTGGTGCGGGCTAAAATGCCAGAAGCGGAGATCGGCGATCTTATTGTCGAGGTCCGCTCCGCCACCGCCGGCGCGGGCACCTTCACCTTCAAGTTCGATCACATGGCCGAACTTACCGGGCGCACCGCCGACCAGATCGTGGCAGCGCGCCGCGCCGCCGAGTGATCGTTCTCGGCGTTGACGAAGCGGTAACGTCCGTTAAGTAGCGGTTACTGGCGGTATTGCTGGATGCGCGTCGTGCGCAGCCCGGCGAGGCCGTGCTGGTCGATGGAATATTGCCAGGACAAAAATTCCTCGACCGTCAAAGTGTAGCGGCTGCAGGCTTCTTCGAGGGAAAGCAGGCCGCCGCGCACCGCGGCGACGACTTCCGCCTTGCGGCGGATCACCCACCGTTTTGTTCCGGGCGCCGGCAAATCGGCAATTGTCAGCGGCGAACCGTCCGGCCCGATGACATACTTGACCCTCGGGCGATGAGGCTCAGTCATTAGAAACTCTCACAAACTCCACGCACCACCGTGAACCCTACGCACGGCCGCTTAAAATTTGGCTAAGCAACGGATGTAATTGATGCTAATGCGAGCGCGCGGGGCGCCTGCCGGGCGGGAATTTGCGGCTCGGCATAAGTGGCGGACGGCGAAATCGGCACTTATAGTAGGCTTGGTAGGAGCTTTCGCCCGCCGCAGAGGACTTTGGGCCGGGCGTGGCTACCGGGAAAGAATTTACGGCGCCTTGAGACATGCTGAACAGTCTTGACCTAGAGGGCAGGCCTTCCGACACGCGCGTAGTCGTCGCCATGTCGGGCGGCGTTGATTCGTCGGTGACGGCGGCGCTGTTGAGCGACGCCGGCTACGATGTCATCGGCATTACGCTGCAACTCTACGATCACGGCGCCGCGATCCACCGTAAGGGCGCCTGCTGTGCCGGCCGTGACATCCATGACGCCCGCGCCGTCGCCGAACGCATCGGCATTCCACATTACGTCCTCGACTACGAAAAGCGCTTCAAGGAAGCCGTGATCGACCGTTTCGCGGACAGCTACGTCGCCGGCGAGACGCCGGTGCCCTGTCTGGAGTGCAACCAATCGATCAAGTTTCGCGACCTTCTCGAAACCGCCCGCGATTTGGGCGCGAGCGTGCTCGCGACCGGTCATTATGTCGCGTCCCGCGCGTTGCCGGGTGGCGGGCGGGCGCTGTTCCGCGCCCGCGAGCCCAAGCGCGACCAGAGCTATTTCCTGTTCGCCACGACGCAGGCCCAGCTTGAACATTTGCGTTTTCCGCTCGGTGACCAAACCAAGGGCGAGACGCGCGAATTGGCGCGCCGCTTTGGCCTGCCGGTCGCCGAAAAGCACGACAGTCAGGACATCTGCTTCGTGCCTAGTGGACATTATGCCGACGTGATCGAACGCATGCGGCCGGGTGCCGCGGCGCCGGGCGAAATCGTCGACCTTGATGGACGCGTTCTCGGCCAGCACGACGGCATAATTCACTTCACCGTCGGGCAACGGCGCGGCCTCGGAATTTCCGCCGGCGAGCCGCTTTACGTCGTGCGCCTCGATGCGCCTTCGCGCCGCGTCGTGGTGGGGCGGCGTGAAGATCTGCGCACCAGCCGCATCCGGCTGCGCGACGTCAATTGGCTCGGTGACGCCTCAATCGAGGCTGCGCTGGAAAGCCACCCGGAGGTTTTCGTCAAGGTGCGCTCGACGCGTCCGCCGCAACCGGCCTGGCTGTGCGCCGGAACGGACGGCGGCGTCGAGGTCGAGTTGATCGCGAGCGATGACGGCGTTTCGCCGGGCCAGGCCTGTGTGTTCTACGCTGCGGCTGACGGGCAGGCGCGGGTGCTCGGCGGCGGCATCATTGCCTCCACCTGGGCGGCGTCGGCAGCGGGCGACAGGCACCGCGATCTCGCCGCCATAGATTGATGCGGTGGCGGGAACGGCCCGCAACAATGGCTGGTCATGGCGGCGAAGTTTGATAACGACACGGTCGCCAAAGCTTATGCCCGCTGGGCGCCGGTCTATGACCTTGTGTTCGGCGCGGTGTTCGATCGCGGCCGCAAGGCGTCTATCGCGGCTGCCGAACAGATAGGCGGCCACATCCTCGAAGTCGGCGTCGGTACCGGGCTGTCGCTGCCCGAATACTCGGCGCGCAACTGCCTGACCGGCATCGATCTATCGGCGCCGATGCTGCGCAAGGCCAAAATGCGGGCCGCGCAACACCGCCTCGACAACGTCAACGGGCTTGCCGTGATGGACGCGCAGCATCTCGGCTTTGGCGACGGCGTTTTTGATGTGGTGGTGGCGCAATACGTCATCACGGCGGTGCCGAATCCGGAAGCGACGCTTGATGAGTTCGTGCGGGTGCTGAAGCCGGGCGGCGAAATCGTTTTGGTCAATCATCTCGGCGCCGAGTCCGGCCCGCGCGCGCTCTTCGAAGCTTGCTTTGCGCCGCTGGCGCGGCGCCTCGGATGGCGGCCAGAATTTCCCTGGCAGCGGCTGACACAGTGGGCCGCCCGGCATGGCGGCGTTCGCCTCATTGAGCGGCGGCCGATGCCGCCGCTCGGCCATTTTTCGCTGATTCGCTTCGGCTACGCCTGACTTCGCCGCTCTTCGCCGCTATCTACTCGGCCGCAACCTGCGCCGGCGTCGTCTTGAGCTTGGGGTTCAGTTCACAAGCGTCCTCCCAGCTCACGACATTCAGCGATTTGACAAACTTGCCGACGCCATCGACTTCGGCACAGAACAGGCCGAGCTCGATGATCTCTTCGTCACTGAAATGTTTGGCGAGTTCGGTATAAACCTCATCTCTGTCGATGGCATGTTCGCCTTGTTTGAATAGATCGGCATAATGCAGCGCCGCCTTTTCCCGCGCGCTTAACTGCTTGCTGCCGGCGTAGTCGAACAGATCCTCGATCACGCTCTCGGTGAGGCCTTCGGCTCTGGCGACGTTCGACCGAACCGTCGAGCAATAGCCGCACTGGTGCGCGACCGAAATCTTGATGCGGCAGATCTCCTTGAGCTTGTGCGGGAGCACTCCCTGATACAAAAGCTTGTTCCAATACTCCACCCAGGCAATGCCGAGTTTGCTGCGCGTCATCAGGCTCACGACCCGCGGGTCGGGCGCGCCGGTGCGCTTGGCGGACTCGATGAGTTCGCCGGTGTGCGGAGTTTTTTCGTTTTCGTCGATGTAGCGCAGCCTGGGCATGTGTTTTCCTCCTTAACGCTCGATCGCGGGCCTACTTATGTCGCTTGACGGAGAGACCGACCGCTTCGATCAGATGTAACTAGAGCATGATCCCGAAAAGTGGACACCGGTTTTCGGAAAAGATCATGCTCCATCAACAAGCTAGAGCGGGATGACGATTCGAAGAAAAGTCATCGCGCTCTGGCAGCGGTATCATATTGACGCGGCGGACCGCTGGCGAATAGAGAATGGGCCCTGAAGGTTGGCCAAACGCTTCAATGGCGCCTTTGCAAATAGCACGTACTTGCGAATAGCACGTGCTTGCAAAGTGATGGCGGAGTAGCTCAGTTGGTTAGAGCAACGGAATCATAATCCGTGTGTCGGGGGTTCGAATCCCTCCTCCGCTACCAAATTCTTACGCCGCCGCGACGAAGCGAAGCAATCGATATTGAATGGAACGTTAGATGGCTGCGTCGCCTTGCTCCGCGCAACGACGAACTTGCTAATTCCGTGCCGGGGCAGGGATCGACGCCGTCGTGCTGGCCGGCTCCATCCTTCGATCGACGCTGTCCATTCTTAGGAGGACGTCTTTGATCGGGCTGTCGGCCCAGGCGTGGTTGACAAAGTCACGGTGAGAGACCGGCCCCGCCGGCAGGAACGAAACCATGCCGGGGAGGCTGCCGCGACGCATTTCTGAACTGTACGGCACCGATCGTGCATTGAGCAGGCGCTCAAGATCGGCGTTGTGGTAGGCGGTATGCGGCGTATAGGAACTCACGAAAAACGTCGATCGGTTGCTCGCGATCCAATTGGCGAAGGTGTCGATGCCGGCATAAAGCGCGTCGAGCAGTACAATGCCGCGAATGCGCGAATTCGCGCCGCCGCGGTCGAGCACCGATAAGGTCGGACCAAAGCCGCCGCTATAGGCGACAATCACGACCGGCATATTGGCGAAGGTGAACGCCTTGCGCGGATCGCCGTAAAGCCGCGCCAGCTTGACCGCCGCCTCGTCGAGGAAGTGCTTAAAGCCGTTCGGCTCCCAGAATTTTCCGGCGCTTGAATCAGCCGCATCGAATGCAAATTGCGGCGCCACCAGCACGGCGTTGACGCCCGATGCCGTGATCTGCGCCGGCACCTGCTGGCGATCGCGGACATCGCGGGCGAGGTCGGCGCCGTGGCCGTGGAAGAATACGACCATGACCGCGGGGCGGCTCGGATCGAAACCGGGCGGAATATGCAGGAGGACGCGGTCGTCGCTGAATGTGTCAGCTTCCCACAACACGCGACCGCGGAAAGTCGCGTGGCCGCGGTGGCCCGCCTCACCCGCATTCAAAAACGGCCGGCCCGAGCCGGGCATTACGCCATGATACGGAAATGGCGCCGTTTCAAAGTCGACCATGGCGGTCTCGGCGCTACCGATACTCGGGCGGATGTGCGATGGGATCGCTTGGGGTTGCGGACGTAACGGTGCGATTTGGGGCGCGTCTTCGAGAGAGGCGAGGCGAATCGGCGCCTTCACATTGGTCGTCTTGATCAAATTGACGGTCTTGGCCGCTGGCTTGCCGAGATTACGCTCGCGACCGGCGATACGCATCGCGTCGAGCCGGCCCCACTCGCTCGCGACAATGCTGGCCGGGCTTTCGCCGCCCACAAAGTTCGAGGACGGCACCTTTTGGGGATATTCGTTACGCGCGAAGGTCGAAGTGCCGACCGAATTCGCTTTGCCGGATCGGTAATCGGCTTTCCCGGCGACGGAGATTGCGTAACCCGTTGCGCTTGGATTTGCGGGGGCAGGGGATCCGAGTTCGTTGTAGATGAGCAGACACCAGCCGACCGCGCCGCCGACGAACAGACCCACCGAAATGCGGAAAAGGTTACGCTCGATCGCCTCGCGCAGGCCGCGCGGCTGGGGCGCCGGTCGCCGCGCCAGTTTGGGCCTTACCGGACTAAACCGATCGCCGCTTGCCTCGTATGAAGGCCGTGGTTGAGCGGTGCGAGGCGCGACATATTCGGGCCGCCGCCGAATGACGTGATGTTCGATTGCGGCGTGACGTACCGGCGGCGCGACCACCGAGGTGGTCGGCTTGCGATATGCCCGCGGCGCTGGCCCTCGGACCGTCTTTGGCACTATTCCCCCGCCCCGACGAATAGACAGTCTCGGTTACGACTATGTCGCCATTTTGACGGGCTATTGATTTGACTTAGGGGACGAAGAAGAACAAAGCGCGAAAATTCCGCGAATACCCGTGCAACCCAGCGATCCCGTCGTGTCGCTCTCGACCCGCTTGCGGCGTGGCTTGCGCGGTTGGCCGTCCGAAGCCGGAACTATCGCTGGAGACGACGGCGCTATTTCGCCGTCGCTGGTCGCGGCGGCCGTCTTCTGCGCCAGCAGCAGGTTCGATTCATTGCGCTGCCAGCGATAGCCGATCCCGAAATCGATCGGCGTCGCGTTCTTGCTAAACAGTTCCGCCATTCCCGGCTGATAGGAACGCCCGAAAATATGGAGGGGACCGACATATCGGCCGTAAGGCTGCAGCCGCCACTTTTTCGGATCGAAGTACGCGAGCGGAATGCCGCTGTCGTCCTGCAGGATCAGAGCGCTGTGCTGAAGCAGGAAGCTTCGCACCGTGCCGAACCCGCCGCTGTGCAACAGATAGGAGGCGCTTTTGATGAAAGCGTCGGCAGGCCCGAGCTTGGCGCAAAACGCCAAAAAGCCGCTGCGCCGGACGCCGTCGTCCGCAAGATTGGTGCTGAAATAGTACAGCGTCTGATGCGGGCCGGAACCGTCGGAAAAAACGATCTTGACGCCCTTGGCGGCGCTGGCGCTTTGCATCGCTTTGCGGCCGTCTCCGACCGGCCCCAGATCCTGAACGTTGCCCTCCGGATCCAGCCCGACGAAATTGACCTCGTGTATGGTCTTGCCGGTTCGCGCCATGAATACATAGAGGACCGGCAACGTTCCGTAGACCGGTCCGGTCGACAATTGCGTTCTCATTTTTTGCGTAATGAAAAAGCTATAGTTCAGGATCGTGCCCAGCGAATTTTCAAGATTGTGCAACGTCTCCGCGACGGCCGGACGCGACAGGCTCGTCAATTGCGGGATGTCGCCGGCCGGCTCCAACCCAGCCAGGACGTAGGTCGAAGCATTGGGAAAAAGGTTGGTGGCGTAGAGAAAATCCGGCCCGCTGAACAGGTACAGCAAGGTGTCATGCTTGTCGGTCAACTGACTCTGGGAAAACGCGCGGACTTTCGAAAGCTTGGCGTCCTCGCGTTCAAAAATGGAATTGAAATAATGCTCATGCTCCCGCCAAAGACCGTCATTGGTGAGGGCCGCGAGCGGAGAACCGGCGCTCGGCGATAGTCCGGCCAGGAACCGCGCGGTATCGTTCGCCGTGACCGGCTCGGCGCTGCGCGCCAACGACGCCGGCAGAGCCAGCCAGAAGGCAATAAGAATAAACGTCAACTTCCTAGGCATGAATGCGGGCATGTTTAGGCCACAGTTTGTGAAACATCCGAAGCGGGCACATTCGACGACAGGCGGGAGGCAAAATAGATTACGAGCCCGACCGACATCATGGCGACGCCGGCAAGAGATTGCAGAGGCCGGTTGACAACAAGATAATACATCATGAACAGCGTCACGCTGAGGAAAATCACCGGCGTTACGGGGTAGCCCCAGGCACGATAAGGCCGCGATAGCTCCGGGTGGGTGATTCGCATCTTGATCAGCCCAAGTACAGCAAAAAACGAGCAAAAGGCGAGGCTGAATTGGATGAAATCCAGCACCGCCTCGAAGCTTTGGGTCAAGAGCAAGAGGTCGGCGACCAGGAGTTGAAAGACAATGGCGACGGTCGGCGCGCCGTTTCTCGACTTGCGCGAGAACGGGCGCAGCAGGGGGATGTCCTCGCCCATGGTCATGGTGACGCGCGGGCCGATCCAGGTCATGGCGCTGATCGAAGAAACGAGCCCGAGACAGATCAGAGCGCCGACAATGCGGCCGCCCAATTGACCGAAGACGTGGGTGCCGGCGATCAGCGCCACGTCGATCCGGCCGGCCAATTCGCTGATCGGCGTCGTCAGCAAAAAGACCGCGTTGAGCGCCACGTAGAGCGCGATAACAATGCCGGTGCCGATGAACAGGGCGCGCGGCAGATTACGGGTTGGTTCGCGCAGTTCTCCGACGATATAGGTCGCCGCGTTCCAGCCTGAGTAGGAGTACATGACGAAGACGAGACTGATGGCGAAAGGAGCCGCGCCGATATAACCGAAATCGGCGGTGCTGGGAGTGAATGAGACGTTCTGGAAATTGCCGATCGCGAAGCCGGCAAAAATGAAGACCACGATGAAGGCGAGTTTCAGCGCGGTCCAGATATTGTGGTAGGCCCCGCCAAATTTGGCGCCACCCAAATGAACCAGCGAGGCGATCCATGTCATCAAAAGGCCGAGCACCAGCGGCCAGTTGACTGCAAAGCCGAACAGCCGATGCGGGAAGCCGGGAGCGGCGGCGTTGAAATACGAGCCGAAGGCCATGGCGGCGAGCGCGATCGGCGCCGCGAATCCGACTGTCGCCGAGAGCCAGCCGGCGACGAAGCCGAATGCGGGATGATAAATGCGGCGAAGGAAATTGTATTCGCCGCTCGATCGCGGAAACATGGTGGAAAGTTCCGCGTAGCAAAACGCCCCGCAAATCGCCACCAGACCGCCGACGATCCAAAGCAGCAGCAGCGAGAAGCCGGATTTTATGTCGGTGACCTGAAATCCAAGGCTGGTGAAGACCCCGACCCCAACCATGTCAGCGACGACGATTGCTGTCGCCGTGACCCATGAAACAGTGCCGGCGGATGGGCCGCCAGAGGTGGAATCGGTCATGAAGTCGCTTTCATCATTAGTGTGGCGGATCAGAAATCCGCATTATTCTTGCCCGCCTGCTCGTCATGCGGATTTCTGAACTAAAGCCACACTTGATCAATTCCTTGCTAGTGTCCTTCGATTCCGAAGTTCGCAAACGAGCGTGCCACACAATGATGCGAACTTCGGAATCGGGACACTAGGCGCGGCGGCATTACAAGGGGCAAAGGGGTTAAAATTCAAGACGCGTTTTGCTTTTCGCGGGGCGCAAAAATCCGCGCCGCTGCTTCGAGATCGGCCGGGCGTCCGGAAACTGCCCGAATCCGCTGCTGCACGAAGGTCAGTTTCGCCGCCACCGTTGGGGCGAGGACAAACGGGTAGAGGTCGTGCAAGCCCATGCTCCGGTTGATCGAGTTGACCGCGAATGTCAGCGCCAGCCACGCCTCGATCAGTTGGTCCATATCCGCTTCGCGCGGATGGAAGTCGAACACCGCACCGGGGCTCTGCGGCAATTGCGGGCTTAACACCAAGCCGGCCACGTGGGCGGTTTCAAGTGTGTCGATCATGTGAAAGTAGTGCGCCCAGGTCTCGGCGAAATCTTCCCAAGGGTGCGCGCTCGCATAAGCGGAAATAAAATGCTGCGGCCAATCGGGAGCAGGTCCATTTGCGTAATAATTTCCCAGCGCGCCGTCATAATCGCGCCGTTCATCTCCAAATAAGCGGCGAAAATTTTCGACATGTGGTGTGTTCGCTACCAGCCGATCCCAGTAGTAATGGCCGATCTCGTGGCGGAAATGACCGAGCGGCGTGCGATAGAACTCGCCCATTTTCTGCCGGCGGCGCTCGCGCTCGGCGTCGTCGGCCTCGGCGATGTTGATGGTAATGACGCCATCCACATGCCCCGTCATGACTGCCGAATCCGCGGCCTCTACATCGGCAAGAAATTTGAACGCCAAGCCGGCGGGATTTTCCCAGCGCGTTTCGAGCGGCAGGCGAAGCTGAATAAGGGTGTAGAACAAACGATGCTTGGCGACTTCCAGCGCGCGCCATTTCTCGAGATTGTCGGCGAAAGAAAGGTCCGGAATGATCCGGTTGTGGCGGCAGGCTAAGCAATAGGCGTCGGCGCGCTTGGTCGGAACGAGCCAGTTGCACACATCGTAGGCAGCGTTGGCGCAATATCGATAGGTGTTTTGATCGGCAAGAGCCTGCCAAACGACCTCGTTAGAGCCGGGAACGAGGGGTTCTTGTTTGAGCGCGGTAATGGTCTCGCGTTCTGGCAGGTAACCAAGCGCCAGCCCGCAGCGTTCGCAGCGCGTGTTTTCGAAATAGAGCTGCTGGCCGCAGTTCTGACACTGAAATAGCTTCATAATTTACCTGGCCGCCATGCCCCCTCGCGCCGCGGGGCAGTCACGAATCATTTAAAGCAGCATATAGGGACGAGGTTCAATTGTTTCTGCCCCCTAGTGTGGCGGTTCAGAAGTCCGCATCATTTTTGCCGGCCCTTATCATGCGGACTTCTGAACCAAAGGCACACTAGATCAACAGGTTTGCTAGTGTCCCTTTGATTCCGAAAGTCGCACATGGGATCGCCGCCGGGGGTCATGCGAACTTCGGAATCGAGACACTACTGGCCTCGTATGTTTGCTAAAATTCGTGATCGGCAAGGCGGCGTCCAGGTTAAATCGCCGCGCCAGCCCCATCGCGGAGAAGCTCGTGGCCCCAATCGCCGCTCCGTCTGGCTACGAGGACGCCCTAATCGTCCTTGGGACGGCGGCCTTTGTGGTGCCGTTGGCGCGCCGCTGGGGAATCAGCCCGGTGCTCGGTTATCTCGGCGCCGGTGCGGTGTTAGGACCCCTCGGCCTTGGTTCGCTTGGCAAGTCGCTGCCTTTCGTGGGCTTGTTCACCGTCAGTGATGCCCAAAATGTGGCAGGGATCGCCGCATTAGGCGTGGCCTTCCTGCTGTTCACGGTGGGACTTGAACTGTCGGTCGCAAGGTTGTCGGCCATGCGCCGGATGGTGCTTGGCCTCGGCGGCTCGCAAGTTTTGTTGACGAGCGCGGTCATCGCCGGCCTCGCGGTTGCGGCCGGACTAAATCCTTCCGAAAGCATCTTGCTGGGGGCCTGCCTTTCACTGTCCTCGACAGCGATTGTGCTTGAGCTTCTATCCGCCCAGGAGCGGCTGACCACGAGCGTCGGCCGCGCCAGCTTTTCGGTGTTGCTCGCCCAAGATCTCGCCGTCGTTCCGATTCTGGTTTTCGTTTCAATTCTGGCGACGCAGTCTCAACAATCCTGGTTCGCGAGCTTGGCGACGGCGCTGCTGCAGGCGGCGGTGGCGATTGTCATCATCGCCATTTTCGGCCGGTTCTTTATGCGCCCGTTGTTCCGGTTGGTGGCGACGGCGCGCACCACCGAGCTTTTCGTTGCCGCCGTGTTGTTTGTGATCATCGGCGCCGGCGTGATCGCCGAACAAGCCCGCTTATCCATGGCGCTCGGCGCTTTCGTCGCCGGCTTATTGCTGGCCGAGACGGAATATCGCAAGGCGATCGAGGCGACGGTCGGCCCCTTCAAGGGCCTGCTGCTGGGCATCTTCTTCTTCACCGTCGGAATGAATGTCGACTTCCGCGAAGTGTTGCGCGAGCCGCTTTTACTTTTCGCCGGCATCGTTGGATTAATTGCTTTGAAAGCCGTGTTGTTGGTCGGCTTGGGTAAACTGTTCCGCCTGTCGTGGCCGGTAGCCGTCGAAACCGGCTTGTTGCTCGGGCCGGGCGGTGAGTTTGCCTTCGTCGGTATCGGCATGGCCGCGACAGTCGGATTGGTCGACTCGCGTTTGGCGAGCCTCGTGCTCACCGTCACCTCGGTGACCATGGCGCTCACACCGCTTTTGTCGGTGGGAGCGCGACAGATCGCGGCGCGATTGAAGACGGGCAAAGTGCTCGATCCCGAACTTACGGCGCGCCCTGTAGGCGGGCAGGGGCATGCAATCGTTGTCGGCTACGGTCGTGTCGGAAAGGTTGTGTGCGCATTGCTGCGCCAGCACGGCATTGCCCACATCGTCGCCGACGCGGACGCCGCCACTGTCACGCGTGACCGTCGCGATGGTCACGACGTGTTTTATGGCGATGCGGCCGATCCGCGTTTTTTGGAGACCTGCGGCCTCGCCGCTGCCGCCGGCGTTGTCATCACCATCCATACCGCGCGCGTCATCGACGAGGTTGTCGCGCATGTCCGCGCTATGCGCCCCGATATTCTCATTGTGTCGCGCGCCCGCGACGAAGGTCACGCACGGCATTTATACGCTCTCGGCGCGACCGATGCGGTGCCGGAAACCATCGAGGCAAGCCTGCAGCTGTCGGAGGCGGCGCTGGTGGGGCTTGGCGTGGCGACCGGACTCGCCATTGCTTCGATCCATGAAAAACGCGACGAAATTCGCCACACGCTGCAAAAAGCGGCGCAAGAAGCCGGGCGCGAGCAAATTCATTCGGTGAAGGTCAAGGCGGCGCGGCGGCAAGGGGCCGCTTAGTTTCAGCTCAATCGCCGCGGCAAATTTTAGCTTTCGGAATATGCTGTCGTCGACATCAAGGCGATTTCAGCGTGCCGCGAATCAAGTCGCGTATGTTGAACAACGACTGGCACGTCGGATTCGAACACCGACGAATAATCGGTATCGCGGGGAATGGAAGCGGGATCCTCGAGATCGTTGAAACGCAAATGAAATGTCCGGCGCGGCGCGACGATCACATGGAACGGCCCAATGGGCTCGCGATCCGCGAAAAAAATCGTGATGGTGACGTTCGCCTCTTTGTCGCCGGCATTGAGGATGCAAGCGGTCTCGTGGCTGATCAGCGCATGATCGGAAAACGAGCTCTTCGACGGAATCCAGCCTTCCGCAATGGCCCAGCGGCGGCGTCCGATGGCTTGCATGAAAAATACGCCCGCACGTCAATATTTGCGCCCGAAACACTCTGGCCGAGCGGCTGGTTCCGGGCAAGGGAACTTTTGTGCAGCTGGGCGCTTAGCGGTTGCGGTCGGCATGCACGCGGCCACCGCGTCAAGACGGCCGTTTTCACTACTGGTTAAGCAATATGCGCGCCCTCACCGTTGCACCCGGCACGGCCAATTCCGCGCGAGTGGAAGAGGTATCCGATCCGCCGCTATCGGATGGTGCAGTGCTCGTGAAGACGTTGGCGCTGGGGGTCTGCGGAACGGATCGCGAAATCGTATCCGGCCAGTACGGCTGGGCGCCGCAGGGCGCGCAGCGCCTGGTGATCGGCCACGAGTCCCTCGGCAAGGTCGAAAAGGCGCCTGCGGACTCCGGTTTTAAAGCTGGCGATGTGGTCGTCGGCATTGTGCGCCGCCCCGATCCCGTCCCATGTCCGGCTTGCGCTGTCGGCGAATGGGACATGTGCCGCAACGGCCGCTACACCGAACGCGGCATCAAAGAGCGCAACGGTTTCGGCTCCGACTATTTCCGCATCGAGCCGGAATTTCTCGTCAAGGTCGATCCAGCGCTCGGCGGCGCCGCCGTGCTGCTCGAACCGACAAGCGTCGTCGCCAAGGCCTGGGATCATACCCAACGCATCGGCCAACGGACACGCTCGTGGCGGCCGAAAACACTTCTAGTGACCGGTGCGGGCCCGGTCGGCCTTCTCGCCGCGCTGATGGGCTGCCAACGCGGGCTCGAAGTTCACGTGCTCGACCATCGGGAAAATTTGCTGAAACGGCGGTTGCTCGACTCACTCGGCGCGATCTATCACGCCGAGAGCTTGCGAGACCTGAACGGCTTGAAGCCGGACATTGTCATGGAATGCAGCGGCGCACCGGCCGTCGTGCGCGACGTGCTGGGCAGCACTGCGGCGAGCGGCATCGTCTGCCTGGTCGGCGTGACCGCGCCGGGTCACGATTTCGATATCGACATCGGCTTGCTCAATCGCAACATGGTGCTCGACAACGAAACGGTCTTTGGTACGGTCAACGCCAATCGCGCCCATTATCAGATGGCCGGCGACGCGCTGGCGAAAGCCGACAAGGACTGGCTTGAGCGGCTGATTACGCGGCGCGAGCCGGTCGAGCAGTGGACGAAATCCCTCGAACGCCTACAAGACGATATCAAAGTCGTCGTCGATTTCTCGTAACTCATGGCCGCACGCATCGAAGATTACGCCATGATCGGCGATTGCCAGACCGCCGCGCTGGTCTCGCGCGACGGCTCAATCGACTGGTTTTGCGCGCCGCGTTTCGATTCCGAGGCCTGCTTTGCCGCGCTGCTCGGCTCGCCCGAGCACGGCCGCTGGTCCATTGCTCCGCGCGCCAAAGCGCGAGTGAGCAGACGATATCGCCCCGATACGCTGGTGCTGGAGACGCAATTCGAAACCGCGGACGGCGCGGCGACGCTCATCGATTTCATGCCTATGGGGCTGCGCCGCTCCAGCATCGTACGCCTCGTGGTCGGCACCCGCGGCACGGTGGCGATGTCCACCGAGCTCATTCTCCGCTTCGGCTATGGCGCCGTCGTGCCGTGGGTCACCCGTTCCGAGGATGGTGTGATGCGCGCTATCGCGGGGCCGGACATGGTGGTCTTGCGCACTCCGGTGCATTTGAGCGGCAAGAGCATGACTACGGTCGGCGAGTTCACCATCAATAAAGACGACACGATTCCGTTTGTGCTGAGCTATTTGCCTTCGCATCGTCCGTTGAACGCGCCGTTTGATCCGACACGAGCGCTTCAGGAAACGGAAACGTTCTGGCGCGACTGGGCGGCGAAATGCCGCCCAGCTGGACAATGGTCGGACGCCGTGCGGCGCTCGATGATCACGCTCAAAGCGCTGACCTACATGCCCACCGGCGGAATGGTCGCCGCGCCTACGACCTCGCTGCCTGAGCATTTGGGAGGCGAGCGCAATTGGGACTATCGGTTCTGCTGGCTGCGCGACGCCACCCTGGTTCTGCTCGGCGCCATGAATGCCGGCTACTACGAGGAAGCGCGGGCGTGGCGCGAGTGGTTGTTGCGTGCAGTCGCCGGAAGCCCCGACCAGTTGCAGATCATGTACGGCATCGCCGGCGAGCGCCGGCTGACCGAATGGACGGCGTCCTGGCTCCCTGGCTACGAGAATTCCGCGCCGGTACGGATCGGCAATGCCGCGTACAGCCAATTGCAGCTCGACGTCTTCGGCGAGATCATGGACGTGCATTATCAGGCGCGGCGCGGTGGTCTATCGGGCGATGACTCAGGCTGGGATGCCCAGCTCAAATTCCTCGAGCACCTGGAGAAAATCTGGACTGAGCCCGATGAGGGGATTTGGGAGGTGCGCGGCGAACCCCGCCACTTCACTTACTCCAAGGTCATGGCCTGGGTGGCATTCGATCGATCGATCAGGAGCGCGGAGACTTTCGGCTTGCGAGGACCGATCGATGAGTGGCGTGAGCTGCGTGATGAAATCCATCGGGAGGTTTGCGCCAAGGGTTTCGACCGGAAATTGGGCACGTTCGTGCAGTCTTTCGGTTCGAAACAACTCGATGCAAGCCTCTTGCAGATCCCCACGGTCGGCTTTCTGCCGATCTCCGATCCGCGGGTGAAATCTACTATTGCTGCTATCGAGCGACGCTTGGTGCGCGGCGGTTTCGTCATGCGCTACGACACGGAAGAAACCGACGACGGCCTGCCGCCAACAGAAGGCGCGTTTCTCGCCTGCAGCTTTTGGCTCGTTGACGTCTACATCTTGCAGGGCCGCATTGCGGACGCCGAGCGGCTTTTCCGCAATCTCATCGCTCTGCGTAACGACCTCGGGTTGTTGAGTGAGGAATACGATCAGCAGGCGAAACGCCTGGTCGGCAATTTTCCGCAGGCGTTTTCGCATATGGCGCTGGTCAACAGCGCTTATAACCTCACGCGCGCCGAGAAGCCGGTCGAACAGCGCGCCGACGGCCGCCGCGACGCGAAAGCAAAGGAAGGTAAGAAGCGAGATTCGCCGCCGGGAAAAGCTCAACGCCGGCCAAGCAATCGCAGGACCAGGTCGGTTAAGCGCCCAAAGGGTGGATAAAGGAGCCGCGCGCCGTTAACGCGGCTCTGCAAAAACACCGCTCTGCGGTGCGAGAACGCCTGGAAACCGAACTCGCCGTGATATGCGCCGATACCCGAGGCGCCGACGCCGCCAAACGGAAGATCTTCGACGGCGAAATGAAATAACGTCGTGTTGACGGACGCTCCGCCCGAAAGCGTTCGCCGCAGAACTTCGTCGCGTCTGTCGCGTCCGGCGCCAAAATAATAGAGTGCCAATGGACGCGGGTGGCTGTTGACGTAATCGATTGCCTCGTCGAGTCCGCGATAGGTCTTGATCGGCAGTAAGGGGCCGAAAATCTCCTCGCGCATGATCGCAAGATCGTCGCCCGGATCGATGACCAGCGTCGGCGGCAGTTTGCGCGTCTCGGCCGCGAGCGTCTCCCGTCCGGGATTGATCTCGATGACGCGCGCGCCACTGGCCTTGGCGTCGGCAACGTATTGCGCCAGACGCCGATAGTGCCGTTCGTCGATGATCGAGCTGTAATCCGGATTGGCGGCAAGCGCCGGATAGAATTTCGCGATGGTGCCGGTGGCGAGTTTGATGAACTCGTCGAGCCTTCGTTCCGGCAGCAGCACGTAGTCTGGCGCGATGCAGGTCTGGCCACTGTTGAGAAGCTTACCGTAAACGATGCTCTCAACCGCGCCCGGCAACATCGCGTCCTCGGCGAGGATGCAGGGCGACTTGCCGCCCAATTCCAGCGTCACCGGCGTTAGGTTCGCGGCGGCCGCTTGCATGACGAGGCGGCCAACGGCGGTCGATCCGGTATAAAAAAGATGATCGAACGGAAGCCCTGCGAAGGCTTGTCCGGTCTTGGGCCCGCCCAAGACGGTGGCAACCTGGTCGGCCGGGAAGATTGCGGCAAGAAGTTCGGCCAAAAAATCCGCGGTGCGCGGTGTCAGCTCGGAGGGTTTGAGCATCACACGATTGCCGGCGGACAGCGCCGCAATGAGCGGCGCGACGGCGAGCTGAAACGGGTAATTCCACGGGCTGATGATGCCGACAACGCCGACCGGCTGATAGAGGATGCGTGCGCGGCCGGGCAGGAGTTCAAGAGAGACCGCCACGCGCTTTGGCCGCATCCAGCCGCGAAGATGGCGGCGTGCGTAGCGGATCGCCGCCAGCACGGGAACGACTTCGCTGATCGCGGTCTCGTGGCGCGAGCGATTGCCAAAGTCGGCCGAGATCGCCGCGGCGAGCCTATCGGCATTCTTTTCGACCGCGTCTCTGAGCTTTGTTAGGTCGCTGCGCCGCTGCTGCAGCGACGGCGCATTTTCACGCGCAAACGCGGACCGCTGCGCGTCAAACGTCGCGCGCATTGTCGCGCCGCCGCAACTCGGTTTTCAATACCTTGCCGTAATTGTTCTTCGGCAGCGCGTCGAGAAAGACGTAGTGCCGCGGACGTTTGAATCGCGCGATGGCGGAAAGGCACAAGGCGTCAAGTTCGTCCACGGACACTTTTTGCTCGGCGTGGGGCACCACGCAAGCGACGACTTCCTCACCCCAGTCAGCATGCGGGCGGCCGATGACGGACACTTCCAGAACGCCCGGGTGCCGCAGCAAAATCTCCTCGACCTCGCGCGGATAAATGTTGCTGCCGCCACTCATAATCATATCCTTTGAACGATCCTTCAGCGTGAGGAAACCTTCGGCATCGAATGCGCCCATGTCGCCGGTACGCAACCAGCCGGAACGTAAGGTCTCGGCGGTCGCTTGCGGATTATTCCAGTAGCCTTTCATCACCACTTCGCCGCGCACCAGAATTTCCCCGATGTCGCCGGCCGGCAAGGAACGATCGGCGTCATCGGCGACGCGCACCTCGACGTTGGCGCGCGGCAGTCCGACCGAGCCCATGATTTCGCGCCAGCGTGGCCGGGTCCGGTCGGCATGAAGTTCCTTCGACAACGCGGTGATGGTCATGGGGACCTCACCCTGGCCGTAGATTTGCGCGAGCTTCGGTCCGAGCATATTCAGCGCCGCCTGCAATGTTTCAAAATGCATGGGCGCGCCGCCATAAATGATGGTGCGCAGGCCGCGATGGTCGGCGGCGGCAAAGCCGCCGTGGTTGATGAGACGGCTGACCATGGTCGGGGCGGCGAAAAAACTGACATTGCCGTGAGCGGACAGGATTTGCGCGATTTCCTCCGGATCGAAGCCGGCGCTTTCTGGAATGACGGTTTTCGCTCCCATCGCGACGAAAGGCAGGCCGTAACATCCCGATCCGTGCGACATCGGCGCCGCATGCATAACCGCATCGCCGGAACCGACCGGTTCGATTTCGGCGAAGTAAGCGAGCGTCTGCTCCATCATGTTGCCGTGGGTGAGCATCGCGCCCTTGGGACGGCCGGTCGTGCCACTGGTGTAAAACAGCCAGGCGAGATCGTCGCGGCGGCGCGGCACGATGTCGATGCCGTCGCCTTCGGCGAGCTTGCGCCAATCGGCAGTGCCGGTGACGATTGTGCGGCCGTGCGGTGCCACGTCATCGTCGCGATCGGGGCTGGCGAGAATGAGTGAAGCTTCAGTGTCGCCGACGATGTAGCCAAACTCAACGCGATGAAGCTTTGCATTCATCGGAACCGCGACCAGGCCGGCGTGCCAGATCGCGAACAGAGCTTCAAGGAACTCCGGCCGGTTGGTCATGGCGATTGCGACGCGGCCCTGCTGCGGACAGGCGGCGGCGAGGTTGCCCGCCATCGCGCGTGAACGCGCCGCCCATTGCCGGTAAGTCGAGTGGGTGTCGCGGCCGATCGCGATCGCCGTCCGATCAGGCGCGGCGCGTCCCCATTTTTCGACCCAACCCGCCAGGTTCATTCGCGCTCCGTTCGCCGATCACGGCGCCGGCTTGGCATCGATGAGCACCGCCGCGAGCAAACAAGGCGCGCCGCTCCTGTTGACCCAAGCGTGATTGGTGCCGCGCTGCACGATGCAATCGCCGGCATGGAGCTCCACTTCGCCTTCTTCCATGAGCATGTGCATCGACCCGGAGATGACCACCAGGTAATCGATGGAGTCGGTTTTATGCATGGTCGGGTGTCTCGCCGAATCCTCCGCCTTTGGCTTGTTCGTGGAGCCGAGATGTCCGAACGCGGCGCTGGGGTCGATCTTGCTGCTGGAACTTTCCGGCGGAATCTCGACCACGCGGAAGATGGTGCCCGTCGGGGTCGGATCGTGACGCATCGGGCGCAGCGAGCGATCCTTGGAGCCGTGATTGTCGATTGGCATTTCGTCGGTCACCCACAGCTCGGTGACGCCGAGGCCTGGCCAGCCCTTGATCTCGGTGGCATTGGGCGCGTGATCGTCGATCATCACGATCGCCTTGCCGGCGGCGTTGTGTCCGGTGACGAAGCGGCGAATTTTCTGCACCATGATTTCCTCCAAACTGATCTTTTTTCAGCCGCGCACAATGCGATTGCGTAGCACGCCGATTTTTTCCACTTCAAGCTCGACGACTTCGCCGGGCTCGACGTAGCGCCCGATTTCGAGACCCGAGCCGTTGCCGACCGTGCCCGAGCAAAACAATTCGCCGGGGTGCACGGTTTCGTTGCGAGATACGAAGGCGATGCAGTCCTCGTATTTCCAGTGCATCTCTCGCGAATTGCCGCGGCCGCGTTCCTCGCCGTTAACGCGAACGATCATGTCGAGCGCGTAGGGATCGGGGATTTCGTCGGCAGTCACGATGCAAGGGCCGATCGGATTCGAGTTGTCGAAATCCTTGCCTTTGCCCGGCCCGAGATTGCTCGCCATTTCGAGCGTCTGTTCGTCGCGGGCCGAGAGATCGTTGAAGATCGTGTAACCGAAAATGTGCATGCGGGCCTTGTCCTTCGGGATGTCGCGGCCCGCAGTGCCAATGACGCAGGCGAATTCGAGTTCGTAGTCGATTGTCTTCGAATAGGTCGGCCAGGTCACGTCTTGGTCAGTGCCACACACGGCGAACCGGCTCGGCTTGTAAAAGCTCGGCCGCTCGTACCAGATTTGCGGTGGCTTAAACGCGCCTTGCTTTTCCCAGTCGAGCAGCGCCTGTTCCGGATCGGGTGCGCTGGCGGCGCGGATTCGAAGTATTTTGGTGAAGGCCTGGATCAGGTGTTTTTCGAAACACAGGAAGTCCCGCAATTGCGGCGGCAAAGGCAGCGGCGCCAGCAGCTTAACTGATGCCGTATCAATCACGCCGCGGCCGCTTTTCTGCCCCGCCGCAACGATCTCGCGCGCGCGATCGAGCGCCGCCGCGCCGCCCTCGATCAGCGCCTGCATCGAATGGAAATGAGCCTCGCCTTCGCCGATCGCCGTGGTGAAATCAACGATGCGTCGATCGTTGTCGATCAGAGCGCCCGGACGGTGTTTTCCGGAAGCTTCGAAAGTTACGAGCCTCATCTATCCTCCCGAAACGATCGCAGTTCATCGCGATCTTGTGGCCGGTTATTTATTATATGATCGAACCGCGCAAGGGAAACGCGCTAGAATTGGAGGAATGCTATGAACCGCCCGGCCGCAACAATTGCGTCTGCCCTGCTCTTCGGCGCATCCTTCCTCGCAATTGCAATAATAGGATCTCGCGCAATGAGCAAAGAGCCCCGCTTTCCGCAACTGAGCACGGAGCAACTCACCGACGCGCAAAAACCGCTCGGCGAAGAGATCATGAAGGTGTCCAGCGTCGGATTGGGCGGGCCCTACAATCCGCTGCTCCGCAGTCCCGTGCTTGGACAGAGAATGCTCGACCTGTTGCACTATCTGCGCTGGGAAACCTCAGTCCCGCTCAAGCTCAACGAATTCGCGATTCTGATTATCGGACGGCAGTGGCGCTCGCAGGTCGAGTGGTACGCGCACGCGCCGCTCGCCATCAAGGCCGGGCTTTCACCGGACATCGTCGCCGAGCTCAAGGCCAACAAGCGGCCGGCGAATATGCCGCCGGAAGAGGCCGCGGTGTACGACTTCGTCACCGAGCTGACGACCAGGCACGCCGTTTCCGATGAAACTTTTACTCGTGCCAAGGAACTTCTCGGTGAACAGCAGGTGGTCGACCTGACGGCGGTGGCCGGCACCTATATCGCCGTGGCGATGCAACTGGCGATGGCCGAGCAGAGCGTACCGGTTGGGAAGGAAGAGCCGTTCCAGCCCGGCGAGCCGTAAGCATCGGACAGCGGCTTGGCCCGGTTGCGGAGGCCGTGTAGCATACAACTTAATCGGGAAGCGCGGTCAGGCAGCCGCGAATCCACGGACGGCGCGCGATGCAGCCGATTGCGGCCTGGCTCGAAAAACTCGGCATGTCCGAGTACGTGCAACGTTTCGCCGAAAACGACCTCGATATCTCCGTCCTGCCGCATCTGACAGATCAGGATTTCAAGGAGTTGGGCGTTTCGCTCGGGCATCGGCGCAAGCTGTTGGCAGCGATCGCAGAGTTCAGTGGCGTTGCGCCTTCAGCCCCGCCGTCCACAGCACTGACCGAGCCAAAACCGCAAGACTCGGCCGAACGTCGCCAAGTCACCGTCATGTTCTCCGACCTGGTCGGCTCGACGGCCTTGTCCGCGCGCCTAGACCCGGAGGATTTGCGTGAGGTCGTCGCGGCCTATCAGAAATGCGTCGCCGAGACTGTGGGCCGCTTTGGCGGCTTCGTCGCCAAGTATATGGGCGACGGAGTACTCGTATACTTCGGCTATCCGCAAGCGCACGAGGACGACGCCGAGCGCGCTGCGCGCGCGGGACTGCAACTCATTGCGGCAGTGGGCGTCATCAAATCGCATACACCCCTGCAAGCTCGTGTCGGTATTGCCACCGGGCTTGTGGTCGTCGGCGACCTCATTGGGTCCGGCGAAGCGGCCGAGCGCGGCATTGTCGGCGAGACGCCAAATCTCGCCGCGCGCCTGCAAGGAATTGCCGAGCCGAATATGGTCGTCATCGCCGAGAGCACGCGGCGGCTTCTTGGCAATCTTTTCGAGTTGGAAGACCTCGGAGCGAAGGACCTCAAAGGCATTGCAGGGCCGATGCGTGCGTTCGCAGTGCTGCGGCCAAGTTCGGTCGAGAGCCGCTTCGAGGCGATGCATGCGAGCGGCCTGACCCCTCTCGTCGGACGCGAAGAAGAGAACGAACTATTGCTGCGCCGCTGGGCGCGGGCAAATAACGGCGAAGGGCAAGTGGTTCTGATTTCCGGCGAAGCGGGCATCGGCAAATCGCGGCTCACGGCCGCACTGCTGGAGCAACTTACGAGCGAGCCGCATACGCGGCTGCGCTATTTCTGCTCGCCGCAGCACACCGACAGCGCGTTTTATCCGATCATCGGCCAGATGGAGCGTGCCGCCGAATTGACATACACCGACACCGCGCAAGCGAAGCTCGACAAGCTTGACGCGATGCTGGCACGCACGACGACGTCCAAACAAGACGCAGCCTTATTCGCTGAATTGCTGTCGCTGCCGAACGACGGACGCTATCCCGCGGTGGTGCTGACCCCGCAGCAGCGCCGACAGAAAACCATGGAAGCGCTCGGCTCGCAGATGGAGGCGCTGGCACGGCAAAATCCGTTGCTGATGGTCTTCGAGGATGCACATTGGACCGATCCGACGAGCCTGGAACTGTTCGGTCGGGCGGTTGACCGGATCGCCAGCCTTAACGTGCTGCTGATCGTGACGTTCCGACCGGAGTTTGTGCCGCCTTGGATCGGACGGCCGCATGTGACCTCCCTCACGCTCAATCGGCTGACGCAGCGCGACATCGACGCCATGATCGACCGCGTCGTCGGCAACAAACAACTGCTGGCGAGCATTCGGCAGGACATCATCGAGCGCACCGACGGCATTCCGTTGTTCGTGGAGGAGATGACTAAGGCCGTGCTGGAGGCGGAGGGCGAGAGCGAGGTGCAACGAACTGCCGCCGTGGTTCCGTCCCCTGCATTGGCAGTCCCTGCAAGCCTCCATGCGTCGCTGATGGCGCGGCTCGACCGTCTCGGCTCGGCTAAGGAGGTGGCGCAGATCGGCGCGGCGATCGGCCGCGAATTCTCCCATGCTCTGCTTGCTGCGGTGGTGCGCAGACCGGAGGCGGAGCTGACTTCGGCGCTCGAACGTCTCACTGCGGCCGGTTTGCTGTTCCGGCAGGGCGTACCGCCGCATGCGACCTACTTGTTCAAGCATGCGCTGGTACGGGACGCGGCCTACGGCACGTTGCTGCGCGAGCCGCGCCGCTCGCTACACGCTTGTATCGCCGAAGCGCTCGAATCCCAATTCGCCGATATCGCCGAGAATCAACCGGAGCTGCTGGCGCGTCACTGCACCGAGGCAGGTCTGATCGAGAAGGCCGCGGGGCTTTGGAGCAAAGCGGGACAACGATCGCTGGCGCGTTCGGCGCTGGTCGAGGCTACCGAGCAGCTTACGCGCGCGCTCGGCCAGATCGCGACCTTGCCCGCCACTCCCGCGCTGCGCCGCGAACAGATTAAACTCCAGGTCGCGCTTGCGAACGCCCTGATGCACGTCAAAGGGTATGCGGCGCCTGAATCCAAGGCGGCCATCGAACGGGCACGCTTGTTCATCGCGCAAGCGGAAGCGTTGGGTGAGACTCCCGAAGACCCGTTGGTGCTGTTTTCGGTCCTCTACGCCGTTTGGGGCACAAACTTGTTGGCATTTAATGGGAATGTTGTGCGCGATCTGGCAGGGCAATTTATGGCGCTGGCAGAGCAGCAGGGAGCGACAGCTCCACTCATGATCGGACATCGCATCGTGGGGACCTCGTTATTGCATACGGGCGATTTCGCGAAAGCTCGCGGGCATTACGACCAAGGGATCGCGCTTTACGATCCTGCTGAACATCGTTCGCTGGCAATGCGATTTGGCCAAGACTCCGGAGTGGGGCTTCTAGGCTTCAGATCGTGGATTTTATGGTTTCTTGGTTATCCCCAGGCCGCGCAAGCTGACGCAGAACACGCGCTCAAGAACGCGCGCGAGATCGGCCATGCCGGCACGCTGATGTACGCGTTGGGCGTCACAACGTTGACCCGCATCCTTTGCGGAAATTACGTGGCGGCAAGCCTACAGGCCGAAGAACTCGTTAGTTTAGCGGACGAAAAAGGCAGTTTGTACTGGAAGGCGAACGCAATGCTGCAACGTGGTTGCCTATTGGCCTTGACCGGCGAGGCCGCGGACGCAGTCCAAGTGATCACCTCTGCGCACACCGCATGGCGGTCAACGGGATCAGCAATGTATGAGCCAATGTGGCTATCATATTTGGCGACTGCCTATGCGGTACTCGGCCGGTTCGACGAGGCTTGGCACTACATCGGGGAAGCGATCGCAGCAGTCGCGATAACCAAGGAGGCAATAGTCGAGGCCGACATCAATCGCATCGCTGGCGAAATCGCGTTAATGTCGCCCGAGCCGGATGCGGCGAAGGCGGAAGCGTATTTCGAGCGCGCGCTCGCGGTTGCGCGCGCGCAACAGGCGAAGTCCTGGGAGCTGCGTGCATCCGTGAGCCTAGCGCGGCTCCGGCGCGATCAGGGCAAGCGGAACGAGGCCCGCGATCTGCTCGCTCCAGTCTATCACTGGTTCACCGAGGGCTTCGACACGCGCGATCTGAAGGAAGCGAAGGGGCTATTGAATGAGCTGCAGTGACGAGCCACGATCAAGCGAACGAATTCGACGCGAGGGGGAGCTAGATGCCTAAGGGCTATTGGATTGTGGGAGTAGATGTAAAAAACGAAGAACCTGTCAAACGATATGTCGCCGGGAATCAACCTATTTTCGAGAAGTTCAGCGGACACTGTTTGGTTCGCGCACAGAAGTTTGCTGTTCCTGAAGGCTCCTCCCGATCTCTACATGTTGTGATTGAGTTTCCCGATTATGCGTCTGCGCTGGCGTGCTATCATTCGCCGGAGTATCAAACCAACAAGAAGATTAGAGACGGGCATTTGGTCGCCGATTTCGTCATTGTCGAAGGCTACGATGGCCCGCAATCACCGGGCCAATCGGTACCGCAACGATTTTCTGGGCTCTTCGTAAGGGGGTGAAGGTGACAGCGTCCTCGGGAAGTCATGGCTGGCTTGCGATCGTTCGCTTATTTTCAAGCGCGCACACTCACGCCGAGCCCCAGACCTCGCGCGCGGTGTCGACGACAAGCTGCAGCTTGGCGACTTCGTCTTCAACGGTCATCGCGTTGCCGCCGATGCCGCTGGAGAAGCCGCATTGCGGCGAAAGCGCAAGCTGCTCGATCGCGGCGTAACGGCTCGCCTCATCGATCCGGCGCTTGAGTTCGTCCTGTTCTTCGAGCTGCGGGCTCTTGGTCGTGAGGAGTCCGAGCACGGCGATTTTGCCGTTCGGCAAAAAGCGCAGCGGCGCAAAGCTGCCGGCGCGTGGCGAGTCGTATTCGAGGAAATAGCCGTCGACAGCGATGTCGTTGAAGAGGATTTCGGCGACCGGATCATAGCCGCCCTCCGCCACCCAGGCGCCAGCGAAATTACCGCGGCACAGATGCAAGCAGACCACCATGTCGGCGGGACGGCCGGCGATCGCCTGGTTGATAAGCCGCGCGTAAGTTTTGGGCAGCGTTTCCGGCTCCTCGCCGATGTTGCGCACCTGCGCTCGCAGCGCCGGATCGCATAAATACGCGAAATTGACTTCGTCGATTTGCAAATAGCGGCAGCCGGCCGCGGCGAGGTCGGCGATTTCCTCGCGATAGACCCGCGCGAGATCGGCGTAGAACTCGTCGATGTCCGGATAGGCGTGGCGGTCGATGGCGTCGCGGCCGCCGCGGAAATGCATGGTGGTCGGCGAAGGAATAGTGATTTTCGGCGTCACCTCGGCGACCGACTTCAGGAATTTGAAGTCGTCGACAAAAATGGCGCGCGGCCGATTAAGCTTGCCGCTTACTTCCAGCGTCGGCGGCGAATGGTCGCGTGAGCCGGCGGCGGAATGAAACCGCACGGTCAGCTTCGCCGCCACCTGCCGCACATTATCGAATTTGAGCAAGAAATCGCGCTGCCAAAAGGTGCGGTTGTATTCGCCGTCGGTTGCGAGCTTAAGGCCGATGTCTTCCTGGAGCCGCACAATCGCGCGAACGGCTTCATGCTGAATGCGCGCAAGTTCGTCCGGCGCAATCTCGTTCTTTTCCGCGGCTTCGCGCGCGCGAATCAGCGCGTCGGGCCGGATGAGGCTGCCGACATGATCGGCCCGGAACGGCGGTTTGACGCGCGCCAACATAGTCCGATGCCCTTTTGTGCGGTTTCGCGGCCGCCTACATCCATGTAAAAGGTTGCGAAGGATCGCAAGAGGCTTGCCATGCCTGCACGCATTGTTCCGCAAGCTTTGGGCTATGTCGGAGTTCGCGCCAAGGATTTAAGCGACTGGGCGGGTTACGGCACGGGTCTGCTCGGCTTGCAACGGATCGACCGGTCGCGCTCGACGCTCGCGTTCCGCATGGATGACCGCAAGCAGCGGCTCGTGGTCGACGCGGACGGCGGCGAGGGGATCGGCTTTTTCGGCTGGGAAGTCGCTGACGCAGCGGCGCTCGACGCCATCGCCACGCAGCTCGAAGCCGCAGAAGTTAAAGTCGCGCGCGCCGCGCGTGCGCTGGCCGACCAGCGCCACGTCAAAGATCTGATTGTGCTCAACGATCCGGTCGGCAACCGGCTTGAGCTGTTCCATGGCGCCGAGACCGCCGCCGAACCGTTCAAGCCCGGCCGCTCCATCTCCGGCTTCCGCACCGGGCCATTGGGGCTCGGCCATATCGTTCTTAATGTCGACACGCCGGAAACCATCGACCGGATGATGGCGTTCTATCGCGACGGGCTCGGTTTCCGGTTGACGGATTATTATTCGCATCCGTTCACCGCCTATTTCCTCCATCTCAATCCACGGCACCACTCTCTTGCCTTCGTGCAAAGCGGCAAGAACGCCGTGCATCATCTGATGATGGAGCTGTTCTCATTCGACGATGTCGGCCAGGGCTACGATCTTGCCTTGAACGAGGATCGCGTCGCGGTAACACTCGGGCGCCACACCAGCGACTTCATCACCTCGTTCTATTCATTCACGCCCTCGGCCTTCATGGTCGAGTATGGCTGGGGCGCGCGGCTGATCGACGTCGAGTCCTGGCAGGCCCACGAGCGCAAGGAAGGGCCGAGCATGTGGGGCCACGATCGCCGCTGGCTGTCGGATGCCGATCAGGCCAAGGCCCGCGAGCTGCGCTTGCAGAATGCTGCCGAGGGCTTCCGCCGGCCGGTCCAGGTGATTGAGGGCAATTACCAAGTGACCGGCGGCGTCTGTCCATGGTGGGATAGCGTCAAAGCGCGCACCGCTGCGCCGTAAGCGGGGTAGCGCATGGGAAAAGATCGTCTCGCCGCTTTCAGCGACGGCGTCATTGCCATTATCATCACCATCATGGTGCTTGAATTGCACGTGCCGCACGGCGCCGACCTCGCCGCGCTGCAAAGCGTTTGGCCGAGCCTGCTGAGCTATATTTTAAGCTTCGTTTATCTCGGGATTTATTGGAACAACCATCACCATCTTCTGCATACGGTGACGCGCGTCGACGGCCTCATCCTGTGGGCAAATTTGGATCTCTTGTTCTGGCTTTCGCTGATCCCGGCCGCGACCGCGTGGCTGGGACAGAATCTGGCGCAGCCGCTGCCGACGGCGCTCTACGGCGTGAGCTTGCTGCTGCCGGCCATCGCCTATTACCTATTGGTGCTCGCGATCATTCGCCGGCACGGCGCCGATTCGATGCTGGCGAAAGCGATTGGCAGCGACATCAAAGGCAAAATATCGCCGGTGCTTTACATCGCGGGCATCGCACTCGCATTTTTTGCGCCGTGGGCTTCGATTGCGCTCTACGTGCTGGTCGCGGTGCTCTGGCTTGTTCCGGACCGGCGCATCGAAAACCTGATCGACCGCGAATAACCGCGCCGCCAACCTCAGATAAGATCGACTTTTCCGGTGGCGAGCCGATAGACGCCGCCGATGACGCGCAGCGTCTTGCCGTTCACTGCGGCGTCAAGAATTGGCGACGACTTTTGCAGCTTGTCGACGTTGAGCTTGACGTTGCTGCTGATCGCGTTCGCCAGCATATCGCCGCCCTGATTCTTAACGGCTTCGACCGCGGGCCGAATCGCCGAAACAAGCTCCGGCAGATGCCCGGGGAGTGTGGTCCCGTCCTTGATCGATTTAATCGTCGCGTCGACAGCGCCGCAGGCATCGTGCCCCATCACCATGATGAGCGGCGTCTTTAGGACAGCAACGGCATATTCAAGGCTGGCAATAATGTCATCATTGGCGAAGTTGCCGGCGACCCGACAAACAAAGACGTCGCCGAGTGCGGTATCGAAGCAAAATTCGGCGGCGATCCGCGAGTCTGCGCAGCCGAGAACGGCGGCAAACGGATTCTGTCCTTTGGTCAGGGCTTCACGCTCGTGGGCAAAATTGTGACGCTTGGTCAGGCCATCCACATAGCGCTTGTTGCCGTTCATCAGCCGATCGAGGGCCGCGTCGGGCGTGAGGACATTTTCCGGCTTTGGCACCATCTTCGCTTCCTTTGCCAGCGCAACCCCGCTGAGCGCAAGAGCAGCCGCTGCGGCTCCGGCAAATTTCAGGACGTTTCGGCGCGCCAAAGGGGTGGGCGCAAAGCGGGCTTTCTGGCAGTATTGGCACATGGTCGGCTCCCAGCCATTTTAACAATCAAGTCGGATTGCCTCGGCGATAGCCTTGCACATCGCCGGCTTGATGGCCGGTTAACGCCCCGCCGCAAACCGGCAGCATTCCCAAATCAAAGACGAGACGAATTGATCTCAATCATGCCGGCGGTCGGCTGTTTCAGCGCACCAGCACGTTACTGAACTGCCAGGGATCGTCGCGGTCGAGGCTTTCCGGGAACAGCCGGTCGCGACCGTCGATCGGGGTCCAATTTGTGTAGACGCCGACGACCGGTCCGAGATAGGGGCGCTGAATTTCGAGGCAGCGGCGGAAATCCATTTCGTCCGCCTCGACAATGCCGCGATCGGGATTTTCCAGCATCCAGACAATTCCGGCCAGCACTGCGGACGTGACCTGTAAGCCGGTCGCGTTCTGATACGGCGCAAGCTTTCGCGTCTCCTCGACGGAGAGCTGCGAGCCGTACCAGTAGGCGTTTTTGCCGTGGCCATAGAGAAGCACGCCGAGTTCGTCGATGCCGTCAACGATGTCATGCTCGTCAAGAATAACCCAGTCGGCTTGCGGCTCCCAGGCGGCTCCCGCCATTTCATAAAGCGACAGCACCGCGTCGTCGCAGGGGTGGTAGGCGTAGTGGCAGGTCGGCCGGTAGAGGACCTCGCCGTTTTCGCGCAGCGTGAAATAGTCGGCGATTGAGATCGACTCGTTATGGGTGATCATGAAGGCGTGTTGCGCCTTTGCGGTCGGCGTCCAGGAGCGCACCCGCGTTCCGGCGCCGGGCTGCGTGAGGTAAATGCCGGCGTCGCAGCCGAACTGGTGCCGGCGCGCATTCGCCGGCATGATTTTCTCATGCGTGCCCCAGCCGGCCTCGGCGGGCTGTAGACCCTCGGAACAGAAACCCTCGACCGACCAGGTATTGACGAAGACGCCGCGCGGCTTCGGATCGCGCGCACGCTGCGTGTCGCGCTCGGCGATATGGAGGCCTTTGACGCCGGCACGCTGCATCAGCCGGGCCCAGTCGTCGCGGCTCTTCGGCTCTTCGGCCGGCAAACCGACGGCGGCGGCCACATCAACCAGGGCCTGCTTGACAAACCACGACACCATGCCGGGATTGGCTCCGCAGCAGCTCACCGCGGTAATTCCGCCGGGACGCCGGCGGCGGAGCTCAAGGAGACGTTCGCGCAATGCGTAGTTCGAGCGTTCGGAGATCGACAGTTTCGTGTCGGTGTAAAGTCCGGGCCACGGCTCGATGACGGTGTCGATGTAAAAGGCGTCAATATCCTTGGCGAAATCCATGAGGTCGACTGAGCTGGTGTCGACCGAAAGGTTGACGATCATGCCGCGAACCGGCCCGGCTGTGAGCAGAGGCGTGAGCACCTCGCGATAGTTCTCTTTCGTGATCGCGGCGTGAATGAAGCGCAGCTTGCGATCGTCGAGCAGGCGGCGATCGTCATCGTCCGGCGCGATGACAACGAATTTCGCCCGGTCGAAGCCAATATGGCGCTCGATAAGCGGCAGCGTGCCTCTGCCGATCGAGCCGAAGCCGAGCATCACGATCGGGCCGTCAAAGCGCGCATGCAGCGGCCAAGCGGTCGCGGTTTTAGTCATCGAGTTCAAATTCGCCGTTAGCGTTCGATGCGAGAGAGACTATGCCGTGTGGCGATGCAAGAGTTTTTTGCATCGCCCGCCATTTTTCGTGCGCGACCGGAAATGATTAGGCGGGCGGCGCGTCTGTGACGTTGCCAGGCCGCGCGCGGCGCGTTGCGATAATCGCGATCGCGGTGCCAAGCGCACTCACGGCGAACACGGACGGATAGCCAAGCTTGCCGGCAAAGTATCCGTTGATCGGTCCGCCCAGACCGAAACCGACATCGAAGAACGCGACATAGGCGCCAAGCGCGGCGCCGCGGCTCGCGGGCGGGACGCGCTTGACCGCTTCTACGCCGAACGACGGGAAGACCAAAGCGTTACCAATGCCGGTAAGGATCGCGCCGGCGAAAGCCACTGCCGGCACCGGCGCCAGCCACAACATCGCCAGGCCGCAGGCTTCGACGAGCAACGACCACGCCGCCACGCGGGCTCCACCGAAGCGGTCCGGCCAGTCGCCGAACGCCAGTCGTGTCACGATATAGGCCACGCCAAAGCTGGCGAGGACGAAGCCGGCGCCGGGCCAGCCTCTGTTCTGAAAGTCGAGAGCGGCGAACGCGCCGATGGCGCCGAAGCCGAGAGTGGCAAGCGCAAGGCCCATTCCGGAGGGAAAGATTCGGCCGACCACTTTCAAGAATGCCAGACGCTCGCCGCCCTGCGGCGCCACCGGCGCAACGTAGACTGCCGCCGGCACTGTCAGGAGGGAGAAGACAATCATTGCGGCCGAAGCTGCGGCGAAGCCGCCGACGGCGCCCTGATACTTCATCAGCGCGATGCCCAGCGGGGCGCCGGCGGCGATGGCCGCATACATGCCAATGCCGACCCAGACCATCACCTTGCCGGTGTGCCGCGGGCCGACGGTACCGATGGCCCAGGACAGCGAGCCGGTCATGATCAGGCTTTCAGCCAAGCCGGAGATCACGCGGGCGGCGAGAAGAAGCGAAAGGGCGCCGGACGGGCCGAGCGCCGGTATGGTAGAGACGAAATAGGTGGCGCTTGCGACGATCGAGATGCCTGCGCCGATGAGTACGGCAACTTTCGCGCCGGCGCGGTCGCAGAGCATGCCAGCTATCGGCCGGGTAAATAGCGTGACCAACGATTGCACGCCGATGACGATGCCGACCATGAGCGCACCGAAGCCGAGTCTTCCGTGAACCTCCAACGGCAAGGCGGCGAGCGGGATTCCGACCGGCAGATAGCCACAGACAATGATCAGGGCGAAAGGAAGAATCCTTAAGACAACCCGGCTTTGCGCAGCGGAGGTCAGCGCGGCTTCGCTCATGACAGCTTTGATAGTTCGGCGCGACCAATCTGGCGAGCCACCGGCTTGATTTCCAGTGCAGGGACCCCCGCGGTCATGATTCGACGAATGACAGCGGCTGGCTGATTTCCTCAAGCGGCTTTCGTTCAGCAGCCACGCCCCAGATCGCCTCGGCGATCGCGGCGCCAATCATCAACAACGAACCGAAGAAATATCCCATCGCGACGCTTGCTCGCGAGCCGCTCTCGATCAGCGCCGCCAGCAACACCGGCCCGGCCACGCCGCCAACGCCGGTCCCGACGGCATAAAAGAAGGCGATGGCGAGCGCGCGCATTTCGAGGGGAAAGGTTTCACTCACAGTGAGATAGGCCGAACTCGCCGCGGTCGAGGCAAAGAAGAACACGATCATCCACGCGACCGTCAGCATCGGCGCGGAAACCAAGTTTTCGCGGAACAGAAGTCCGGTTGCGGCAAGCAGCAAGCCCGATATGGCGTAAGTCGAAGCAATCATTATCCTGCGTCCGATGGTGTCGAACAGCCGGCCGAGGAGTATCGGGCCGAGGACGTTGCCGGCGGCGAAAGGCAAGATGTACCAGCCGACCCGGTCCGCGGGGATTCCGTAAAACTCGGTCAGCACCAGCGCGTATGTAAAAAAAATGGCGTTGTAGAAAAAGGCTTGCGCGGACATCAGCGCGAAACCGACAAACGTGCGCCGGCGATAAGTCTGAAACAGCGCGTGCGCGACCTCGCGGAGCGGTGTGTGGTCGCGTGTTCGCAATCGTACGCGCCGCCGTTCACCAGAGCCGGCATTCGATGAACGATCGAAATGCGCCTCGATCTCCTCGATAATGATGTCGGCCTGACGCTTGAAGCCGTGAGTGATCAGCCAGCGTGGGCTTTCGGGAATCCAGCGGCGCATCACCAGAATGACCAGGCCGATCGCCGTGCCGATCAGGAATGCCAGCCGCCAGCCGAAGGCGGGATCGACGACGTGCGGGTCAAGCAAGACAGTCGAGCCTCCCGCCGCCATCGCCGCGCCGATCCAAAAACTTCCGTTGATGAGAAGATCGGTCCAGCCGCGAAAACGCGCGGGAATGAGCTCCTGGATGGTTGAATTAACGGCGGCGTATTCGCCGCCTATGCCGGCGCCGGTGAGAAATCGAAAAAAGATGTAGCTCCACGCATCCCAGGATAAACCGGTGGCGGCGGTGGCGGCGAGATAGACCGCAAGCGTAATGGAGAAGAGCTTTTTGCGGCCTAAGCGGTCGGTCAGCCACCCAAAGCCGAATGCACCAATAACGGCGCCGCAGAGATAGAAGCTGCCGGCAAGCCCCACCTGCGAACTTGTCAGGCCGAGTGCGGAACGCTGCGTAAGTTCGCCGGAAAGCGCGCCGGCGAGAGTGACTTCGAGGCCGTCCAGAATCCAGGTGATGCCGAGTGCGGCGATGACCAGAAGGTGAAAACGCCCGAACGGCAGCGCGTCAAGCCGGCTCGGAATGTCGGTCTCGACTTCTGCGGATCGCGCGCGCGGTGTGTCGGAGGCAACCATCCCGCAAGCAACTGCTCATGTCCGCGACGGTTCCCCAATGCCCATGCCGCCAGACCCGTTGCCGAGACCTCGATCAAAAAGCTGCTCGCGTGGGAATGCGCCGCGCCGCTACGCGGCCGAACTTAAGCGGCGCAGGTTGGAGTTGGCCGGCGAGGAATAATCGACTAGGCGCAGCGTGCATCTGGCCTTTTTTCGAAAGTTGCCTATAATTTCCAAAATTGTCGACCAAACCCATGAAGCGCTCAGTCACCGAAGCCCGTCACGCGCAGGTCGCGACCGACGGCTTGCCCCGCACGGTCGCCGAATCCACCTATCAGCGGCTGCGGCAGGATATTCTCTGGGGCAGATTCGCGCCGGGTTCTCCGCTTCGTTCGGACGAATTACGCTCGCGCTATGATGTCGGCATCAGCCCGCTGCGCGAGGCGCTCACCCGGCTGACTTCGGAACGGTTGGTCACCTCGATTGGGCAGCGCGGTTTCCGCATTCCGATATTGACGGCTTACGACGTCGAAGACACCACGCGAACGCGTATTGTCATTGAGCGCGAAGCGCTCGCCAGCTCGATCGAGAACGGCGATATCCGCTGGGAGACCGCTGTTGTCGCGGCTTTCCATGCGCTGTCGCGCAATCCTATTCCGAACGAATCCGGGCCCGCGACCGAAGGCTGGAGCAGTTGTCATCGGCGCTTTCATATGGCGCTCCTGTCCGCGTGCGGGTCGCGCTGGCAAATGGAGCTTGCCGAGCTGTTGTTCGATCAAGCCGAACGGCACCGCATTTTACGGGTGAAATTTGCGCCGACGGAAAGACTTAAACGCGACACGGTGCGGGAGCATAAGCAGATTTTCGAAGCGGCTTTATCACGCGACGTCGACGCTGCGCAACGCGCGCTGGAAAAGCATTACCTGACGACCGCCAAGCAGGTTACCGCCGTGCTCGCGCGCGTTCCGCGTCTTGTCCATAAACGCGCTTGAGAGGCTCCGGCCTGCAGCGAATGGCGGCAGCGCTTGACTCCGCTATTTCCACAAATTACTAATTTTGGAAATAAAACCACGAACTGAACGTGGCGCGCATACCTGCGCAGCGCTCCGGCGTCCCATTCAAGCGCCGGGCATAGAGGGAGGTCGCCGATGTATCAACTGAGCAGGACGGTTCCCGTCAACGAACCGAAAAAGTCGTTCCTCAGCCGGCACGATGTGTGGACCGGGCTATTGATGAAGGCGAACAACGCGCTGCCTTTTGTCCCGGAGATGAAGGGCTGTGATGTGGTCGAGCAGGGCGACGGCTGGCTCGTCCGCGACATCATGCTCAAGGATGTGCCGTTGCGCGAGAAAGTCACATTCGAGCCGGAAAATCGGGTGATTTTCGAACGGGTCCGCGGCTCCGAGCTTGGGCGCATTGAGAATGTCATCGGTGAGGACAACAGCGGAAATCTGACGCTGACGTTTGCCTTCAGCTTGAAGAAGGATGGCGTGCCGGAAGGCAGCGACGCCGAGAAGGCGCATTTTGCGCCGATGGAGGGCGCTTACCTGAACGCCGTCGCCTCGACGCTTGCCGCGGTGCGGCGCACCGTGGACGAAAAAGGCCGCGAGCATTTGGCGCCGAAAAGTCCGACCGACGCGTCCGGCGACACCAAATGGATTTACGATTACTACCGCGCCGTCGATGCGATGGATATGGAGCGCACACTCGCCCAGCACACTGACGACACGACGCTGACCTTCGCCAACCACCCGACCGTTCACGGCAAGGAAGGTTACAAGGCGGCGATCGGCCATCTGTGGGGAAGCATCGGGGGCCTCTCGCACAGCATGGTCGGGGCGTGGTCGATACATGACGGGCAGGTCGGGGTCGCCGAAGCCATTGTGCAATACACCCGGCTCGACGGCTCCCTGTGCGCGATCAAGTTCTGCACGACGCTGCGCCGCCGCGGCGACAAGATTGCCGACATCCGCATTTACGGCGACGCCACGCCGCTGTTCGCTCCGGCGAAATAACTTCGCTTCGGCTCAGCGCACAGCGAAAAAGGTTCAACGCATGGCCAATCATCCCTTGCCCGGAAAGCTGTTTCAGATCGGTTACGTCATGCCCAGCCTGGACGCCACGCTTGCCGAGTTCAACAACAGACTCGGCGCACCGCGTTTCATGGTGCTTCGCGAGATCGTCGTCCAGAACGGCTGGTTTCGGGGTTCAACCGCGCCGATCAACCACAGCATGGCGTTCGGCTATATCGGCGACATGCAGTTCGAGATCATCGAAAACTTGTCCGGCAAGAGCACGTATTCGGAATTTTTGGACCGCGTTCCGGAAGGCGGAGTCCATCACCTCGGCTACATTGTCGACGATTACGATGCCGCGGACGCTGATTTGCTGGCGCGCGGCTATCGGCTGGTGCAGCGCGGGACGTTCGCCGAGACCAGGTTCGGATATTACGAGAGCGGCGACGATCCGGGTACGCTCACTGAGATCCTTTACCTCGATGCGAACGTGAAAGACATGTTCGCCAACCTCAAAGCGCAGACGTTTTAGGAGGCGGGTGGCTCAGGTGCAACCATCGGCCAGATCGATACCTGCTGTTGGGAATCTCGATTTGCGGCGATAGGCGATTGGTGCCAGCCTGCCCTTAAAAATGCAGGTACATGCCTGCGGGGAGGACCGCGGCGGCGCTGCGTTCCGGCAAGCGAGTGAGTGCACGCCGATATGAGCGCTTCTAATCCGGCCGACTTGAGACGGCCCTTGATCGGCCGTTACGTTGCCGGCCTCCGCTGGCGCTGGCTGGAGGACAGCGGGCTTGTCTTTGTTTTCGTTGCGATGCTGCTCGCGATAGGGATTCCCTATCCGGAGTTTTTCAGCTTCGGCTCGGTCAAGACGATTCTGCGCCAGTCGGCGCTGGTCGGCATCATCGCATTCGGAATGGTTTATCTGGTTGCGATGGTCGAGATCGACCTTTCAGTTGGTGGCATCTTTGCAGTCGGCGGCAGCCTCTCGGCGCTGCTTATCAAGTTTTATCACGTCGATCCGTGGGTTGCGGTTGCGGTTGCGCTCGTCGCCGGCATCGGGCTTGGGGCGTTGAACGGCATCCTCACCAGCCTTTTGCGCGTGCCGCTGATTATCGTTTCCCTCGGCACGCTGTCTGGCTATTTCGGCCTCCATCTCATTCTGTCCGACGGCAAGGCGATCTACGGCCTGCCGAAGAATCACCCCTTCTTTCGCCTCCTCGGCAGCGATCTTTTCGAACTTCCGGCATCGGTCTGGACCGCGCTGGTTTGCGCCATCGCTCTCTATTTTGTATTCGCGCGTACACGCTTTGGGGCCACCGTCCGGGCGATCGGTTCGAACCCGGCCGCCGCAGAGTTTATCGGGGTGCGCACAGGCCTGATCCGCATCTATGCGACGGCGCTGGTCGGGTTCCTTGCGGCGCTGTCTGGCGTCATGACGCTCGCTTATTTCAAGGCGGTCGATACCTCGTCCGGACGCAACCTTGGCCTTCAGGTTATTGCTGGTGTGGTGATCGGCGGTACGTCGCTAGCGGGCGGCTCGGGAACGATACTTGGCGCCGCGCTAGGCGTTCTTATCATCACGACCATCGACAGCGGCCTCGTCTTTTACGGGGTCAATCTGAACTACTCGGAATTCGTTACCGGCGCCGTCATCATCGGCGCGATCGCGCTTGATCGTGTCGTCAAACGCCGACGCACGCAATGATCACACGGCGCCGCGCCACCAATCAATCAAGAGGGAGGGAAGTCGATGCAGTCTAAACGATGTCGAACACTGGACGGATACGCGACCGCGGTATCCGGCGTTGTCCTATTAGGAGGCTTTGCGTTCGCGGTGCTGCCAGCCAACGCCGGGCCGAAGGATACCGTCACGGTGTCCGTGGTTCAGGCGCTCGCGGCTGGTGAATGGAATACTGAAATTGTCGCCGGCGCGAACGCTGCGGCCAAGGATCTTGGCGGCAAGGTCAAAATCCGCGTGACCGGACCGACAACCTTCGATCCGCAGCGGCAGGCGCAAATGTTTCTCGCCGAGCTTGAGACCAAGCCGGACGTGCTGGTGGTAGTCAACGTTGCGCCGCCGCTGTTCACCCAGCCGGCAACGGAAGCGCAATCGCGCGGCGCCCAGGTAGTCTGGATCAACGTGCCGCCAATGCCGGAAGTCAAGAATGCGCTGTTTGTGGCTTCGGACGCCTTCGGGATGGGGCAAACCGGGGGCGAGATCGTTGCTGCCGCGCTTGAGAAGAGTCTGAACAAGCCGGCCGCGGAGATCACCGGCGATGTCGTCACTGCGGTCTGCGTGCCAGGCCTCACAGTTCTGGAGAACCGGTTGGCTGGAGAAGTCGCCTACCTCAAGAAGAAAATGCCGAAGATCAACGTGCTGGCGAGCTTCGATTCAAAGCCTGATCGCGAGCGCAATTTCGCACTGTGGGACCAGGCAATCCGCAAGACGCCGAAGGGACTGACGTATATCGATCCCTGCGAGGAAGGCGAGGAGAACATTCCGAAAATCCTGGAAAACGACAAGACGAAAGTGCCTTTGGTCAGTTACGATACTCCGGAGGAAGTTCGTGACGATATCGCCCAAGGTCTGATTAGCGCGGGGGTGCCGGCGAATTTCTTCTCGCAGTCGTACCTTGCCACCTACATCGCGGCAAAGGCGTTGCTCGACGGCAAGCCGATCCCGTCCGGCTGGGTGAAAGTGCCGCATGTGACGATCGATAAGGGCAACATCGCGGACTATCAGAAAGCGTGGGAAAAGCCGGAGACCGGCCTGCGCACGTTCTACAATGCGCAGATCGAGGCGACGCGCGACCATCTGCCCGCCACGCTGCCCGATCCCGACCTCTATACCCATCCGATGCAGCAGTAGCGTCTAGAGGGGTACCGCCTTGTTTCGGCGATACTCCTCGCTTCCGGACCCGGACGTCAGCCGGACGCGATATGGAGTCGATGGCCAGGTGACAACGTCGGCAATCTACTCGGCTAAAAATGTCAGCAAGCGCTTCGGCGCAATGCTGGCCCTCGACAATGTCGATTTTGATGTCATCGGGGGAAAAGTGAATGGTTTGGTCGGCGCCAACGGTGCCGGCAAGTCGACGTTGCTCAAGATCATCGCGGGAGCGATGAGTCCCGACAGCGGCGAGTTGCTGCTCGACGGGCGGCCGCTGACGATGAATTCGATTAACGATGCCGCGCGTGCCGGAATCGCCATTGTCTCCCAAGAGCTAAGCTTGTTTCCGGCGCTAAGCGTCGAGGAGAATCTGTTGTTAGCGCCGGGCGGGAGGTCGTGGAAAGCGCGGCGCGCTTTTGGCCGCGAAGCCTACGGCGTGTTCGAGAAACTCGGCGTCAGCGCTAACCTGAAGACGTCGCTGCACCGTCTTCCGCTGGCGGACCGTCAGCTGGTGGAGATCGCCCGCGCGCTTCTGCAAAAACCACGCGTACTCATTCTCGACGAGCCGACCTCGTCTCTGCATGTTGCCGAAGTCGAACGCTTGCACGGAATCATTCGCAATCTGCGCGATTCCGGCATGGGCATCGTCTATGTCAGCCATTTTCTCGAAGAGTTGCTGGAGATTTCCGACAACCTCGTCATTCTGCGCAACGGACGGCGCGTGCCTGCGCAAATCGAGCCGGCGGTCGATCAATTGCGGCCGGTCGTCACCGCCATTCTCGGCGAAACTCCCGAATCCATCGCCGAACGGGCGCAACGAGCCGACACTCTGGGAGCCGCCGCCGAGACGCTGCCGCGGATTGACGTCGGTGCGCTTCGCATAGTCGGGCTAAAAGGCCCCACCGATCTTGTCATCGATCGCCTCGAGGTGGCGCCGGGCGCTGTCGTTGGCGTTGCCGGCCTGGCCGGCTCGGGCATCGAGGAGTTGTTCGCGGTGCTGTTCGGGCTGGCGAAACCGAAAGCCGGAGAAGTGACACTCCCAACCGGCGCCAAACTCCCGGGGAGCACCGCCGGCGCGGTTAAAGCGGGCATCGCTTACACGCCGGCGGACCGCAAGCAATTCGGACTGATGCTGCGGCAAAGCGTGGCCGAAAACGTCGTCAGCGTGCGGACGCTGACACTCGGGCGCGACGGGTTCGTCATGCGCGGGGAGCGCTTGCGCCGCGCTGCGGCGGAACGTTGCCGCCAGCTTGGCGTAATCGCCGGTTCGATGCATCAGCCGGTCGGCGCGTTGTCCGGCGGCAATCAGCAGAAAGTGGTCTTCGCCAAATGGATCGAAGCGGCGCCGTCGATGCTGGTGCTCGACGATCCAACTCGCGGCATCGATGTCGGCGCCAAGCGTGAAATGCATAGGATCATGCGCAACCTCGCGCAATCGGGTAGGGTCGTGTTGTTCTATTCGAGCGATCCCGGCGAGGTCGTCGCCGTGTCGGATCGCGTCATCGTTTTCGTCGACGGCGTTCTGACGAAGGAACTCGACGGCGAGACTCTCACCGAGCACGAGCTGGTGACGGCGATCAACACCGGTGTGAAGCCGACCGACCGATCCGCCGCCTGACGCCGGCGGTTTCCGGGCCGCGAGGCTTTTAACGCTATTAAAGAGAACGACGAGGAGTGGGTCCAATGTGGAATTTGCGCGGAAAGGTGGCGATCGTCACCGGCGGCGGACTTGGAATCGGCGGCGCCATTTCGGAAGTGCTGGCGGCGGCGGGCGCAGCAGTCGCTGTGGCAGACATCAACCCAAAAACCGCCGCGCCCACCATCAAGCGCATCACCGATGCGGGTCACAAGGCGAAGATTTTCGAGCACGATGTGACCAGCTGGAAATCGTCCTTTGTCCTCGTCGAAGCGGTCGAAAAGGAATTCGGGCCGATCGACATCCTGGTGAACAATGCCGGGGTGACGAAGTGGCAGCCCTTCGTTGAAATAACGGAAGCCGATTGGGACCGGGTGCTCGACATCAATCTCAAAGGGCAGTTTCTTGCCGCGCGCGCGGTCGTCCCCGGAATGGTCAAGCGCCGCAGCGGACGGATTATCAATCTCGGCTCTGTCACCTCGAAGCAGGGCTATGCCAACGCAATTCCCTACTGCATTTCAAAATTTGGAACGATGGGTTTCACCCAAGGCCTCGCCAAAGAGCTCGCGCCTTTCGATATCACCGTCAATACGGTGTGCCCCGGTATCGTGATGACGCCGCTGCACGATGGCCTCGTCGAAGACATGGCCAAGCAGCGCGGAGTCTCGTTCGATAAAGCCAAGGAAGACTTTGTCGCTCTAATTCCGCTGAATCGCCCGCAGGAGCCTGTGGATATAGCCAACATGGTCGCTTATCTCGTTTCGGATTACGCGCGGAATTTGACCGGCGGCACGTATCACGTCGACGGCGGCATGGTGATGGACTGAGCTCTCGACAATAGCGAGCAGCTGCTCGCCCGTACGACCCTGGGGAAGCAATCATGGCGACGTCGCAAACGGCATCTTGTGCTTGCGCAAAACTGCGGGTGACCGTCACCGGCGAACCGGCGCGCGTCGGGATTTGCAACTGCACGCAATGCCAAAGGCGGACCGGCACGGCTTTCGCGGTCGGGGCGTTCTTTCCGAAAGGGCAGATTTCAGCCATAGAGGGCGCGCACAAGACGTTCCGTCGCTCATCCGACTCCGGCCGCCATCTCGACTATCATTTTTGTCCGGAATGCGGCTCGAGCGTATTCTGGAATTTGGATGCGGCGCCGGAGCTGACGGCCGTAGCGGTCGGATGCTTCACTGATCCGGCATTCCCAGCTCCCACGCGAGCAATCTGGGCGGTTCACAAGCTTCACTGGGTCGATTTTCCGTCGGGCATCCCGGTTGCCGAAGGCCAGCCCGGATAGAAGCTTGGCAACAAATTGAAGCTCCAGCGATATGCCGGGTGGAAAAGTGATCAGCGCACCAAAAATCGAAACAAAATACCACACGATGTGGATTGGCAACGTGCGCAATTTATCTTTCCAGGATCAACTCAAGGCAACGGCCGCGGTTGGGCTCAACGAAATGAGCATGACGCCGCTCGACGTCGATCGAAACCGGGCCAGAGGCATCTCGCCTCGCGACATGCGCAAGATGGCCGCGGACCTGGGCGTGAGCCTTCCGATACTCGATCCAATGGCGAGCTGGGCGCCGCATTGGCGGTCAGGAATTTCCGATCCTGACTTCATGGAATTTCTCGGTTATTCGGCGGATGATTTCTTTCGCATCGCGGACGAACTGGGCGTCTCTACCATGACGGTGATTGGCACTTTGCAGCCCGGTCTCGCTTCGGTGCCGGAGATCGCTGAAAGTTTCGCGTCACTGGCAGACAGGGCTGCCGCGCACGGTTTGCGCTGCGTCCTTGAGTTCATCCCCATTTGGGGGATCAAAGATCTGGGGATGGCGTGGCAAATCTTGCAAATCGCCGATCGTCCCAACGCGGCGCTCGCATTCGATTTCTGGCACTACATCCGTGGCGGCAGGGACGACGCCTTGTTGCGCTCTATTCCGGGAAGCTGCATTGCCTACGTACAGGTCACCGATGCCGAAGCTGAGCTGCCGCCCGGGCGATCACTAGAGGAAGATTGTTTGTTCCATCGCTTGCAGCCCGGTGAGGGCGCTTTGCCGGTCAAAGAGATGCTCGACATTCTCTGTGAGATCGGCGGGACGGAGAGAATAGGGCCGGAAGTATTTTCGGCGAAGCTCGACGCATTGCCCGCCGAAGCGATTGCTGACGAGTTGCGCGAACCGTATTGGCGCGCACTCTCACAATCCGGCATCGGCAAGTCCGCTCACTGATATCGAATCGAGAAATAAGACAAACAAAGGAGGGCGCTTTGCCAGGACAAGTCGAGCAAAAATCCATCATCGTCACAGGCTCCGGCAGCGGTATCGGTGAAGCGATTGCGCGCGATCTCGCGACCCAGGGCGGACGCCTGGTCATCGCCGATATCAACCTGGCAGCCGCCGAGCGGGTCGCAAATGCGATCCGCAAGGGCGGCGCCGAGGCGATCGCGGTCAAGGTTGACGTTGTAGACAGGGCGAGCGTCCAGGCGATGATCAAGGCGGCGGTGAAAGCTTACAGCCGGCTTGACGTAATGTTCAACAATGCCGGCATCAGCAAGGCCGGCCAGTTTTTGGAAGCCTCTGAGGCCGATTTCACCCGCATCATGAACATCAACGCGCTCGGCGTGCTGATCGGCATGCAGGAGGCGGCGAAGCAAATGATTGCTCAGGGCGGCGGCGGCAAGATCATTAATACCGCCTCGATCGCGGGCAAGGTCGGCGAGAAGATCGCCACGATCTATTGCGCCAGCAAGGCGTGCGTTATTTCGCTGTCACAGGCCGGCGCCGAAGCGCTCGGCGAATACAACATCACCGTCAATTGCTTCAGCCCCGGCTTCGTCAAGACGCCGTTGTGGGACGGTCTGGACCAAGACCTCATCAAGGCCGGCTATCGGGAAGAGCCGAATGCCGTTGAAGAGCTCGCCCGGAACAAAGCCATCCTCAAGCGAGTGTCGACACCGGAAGACCTTGTCGGCGCGACCACATTTCTCGCCTCCGAGAGGTCCAACTACATAACCGGTCAGAACCTGATGGTCGAGGGTGGCGTGCGGATGGTGTAGTGACTTCCGTCCGCCTGGGCAGAATCGCGGTCAGGCTGCGCCGAGCATGACTTCACGCAGCCAGCAAAACGCCGGGTCGTAGGCAAATCGCGAGTGCCAGATCAAATACTCGGTGAAGGACGGCATCTCGAACGCCACGGCAAGCATGCGCAAGCCCGACCAGCCGGGCGCCGCTTCCATCATGCGAGCCGGCAGAATGCCGACTGATGCGCTGCCCCGGACCAGCGCCGGAATGACGTTGAAGTTCGGCACGGTGCGGACGGCGCTGGCGCGATTGCGCATGTGATTGGTCGCGCGCAGCTCGCTCGTCTGCATGGTGACGCCGGCAAACTGGGCCATCACGTGCGGATATTCGAACAATTGCTCCAATGTGACGATGCCGCGCAGCGGGTGGTCCTCGTCGACAATGCAGCAATAGGATTCCGAGAACAGCATATCCATGCGCAGTAATTGATCGGAAGCCGCTTCCGCCTGACTCAATGGATTTCCGGTCACGCACAGATCGACCATGCCGCCGCGCACGTGCTCGAGCGGCGAATTGATCGGCAGGATGTCATAGCTGACATAAGGCGCTTGCTTTTCGATGCGGCGAAACACGGTCGATAGATAGACCGTGGTGCTGTAATCGGACGCCATGATGCGAAATTTCCGGCGATCCTTGTTGGGGTCGAACAGCGGCTTTGCCGAGATTGTCGAATCGATCTGCAGAATTGTCTGCCGCACGGAAATTGCCAGCGATTGGGCGAAGGGCGACAGGTCGTAGCTGCGGCCGATGCGGACGAGCAATTCGTCATCAAATTGGTCGCGCAGCCGCCGCAAGATGCCGCTCATCGTCGACTGGGTAACGTGCATCTTTTTCGCCGCGCGCGTGACGTTCTTCTCCGCCAGCAAGGCGTCGAGCGACGCCAACAGGTTCAGATCGAAATCTTTTATATTTTCCATAGGCTTAACCGGCGCACCCAAGTATCGAGTAAGCCGATAGTTCAGGTTGGAAAATGCGATTTGTCAATGCGGCGGCAAGCTGCAAGCGTAGCTGCATTCAGGAAAGCGCATCAAATAAGCGCAAGGAGGAAAACGTGCCGGTAGCCGCCAAGACTGTGCCTTTTGCCTCAAAACCTCAGCGGACTGAATTCTCGGTCTTGCTCAATCGCGTCCGCGAGCTGCAGCCGGCCGTGCGCGCGGCTGCGCGCGACACCGAGACCAACCGGCGGGTTTCGAAAAAGACCATGGATCTCCTGCGCGAGGCCGAGCTGACCAAGCTGATGCGGCCGGCGCGCTTCGGCGGCTTTGAATACGGCACCGGTGAACTCGCGCAGATTGCCTTCGAGCTGGGCCGCGCGTGCGGCAGCACCGGTTGGTGCGGTTCGTTGGCCATATGCTACCAGTGGATGATGTCGTTCTTCACGCTCGAGGCACAGCAGGATGTCTTGGGCGATCCGAACAATCTCGTCGCAGGTTCCTATCAGCCGAGCAAAGAAGTTGAAATCGTTCCCGGCGGCATCAAGCTCGCTGGCGCGTGGCCCTATGCGAGCAATTGCGAAAATAGCCAATGGCTGATGCTCGGCGCCGGACTGCCGAACGCCAAAGGGCCGCCCGACGTGATGTGGTGCCTGGTGCCGATCATCGACATGAAGGTTGATCAGGACACGTGGTTCACCAGTGGTCTGCAAGGCACCGGAAGCAAGACCGTGCGCATCGAGCGGCCGGTATTCGTGCCGGAGCACCGCATGCTGCGATTTGCCGAGATCGTCGCCGGTACCGTCCCCGGAAAGAAAATTGACGACAACAACATGAGCAAATTCGGCTTCACCACCTTCGGCCCGACCGCACTGGTCTCTCCGGTGCTCGGCATGGCGCAGGGCGCGCTCGATTGCTTCATTGAGATGGCGAAGACCAAAGTGCGGGCTGCCAAGCCCGGCATGATCGTGCCGATGGCCGCCTCGCCGATGATTCAGAACAAGATCGGCGCCGCTTCGGCCACAGTCGAGTCGGCCTTCACGCTGCTACTGACCAGCGTGGCCACCGCCGAAGACAAAGTCCGCAACGACATTCCGCTCGCGATCGGCGAGCGCATCGCGATACGGCGTAATCAGGGGTTTGCCGCCAAGCAATCGGTCTCCGTCGTCAACGATCTCTTCGCCAAAGAAGGCGCCGCCGGCAGCGACCTCGCCGCACCGCTGCAGCGCTTCTGGCGCGACGCAAATGCAGCCGCCTTGCATTTGTCTCTGGATTGGGAGCCGATCGCGGCCATGTACGGCCAGGAGCGGCTCGGGCTCGAGCCGATTGGCCTCTATTAAGGGCGCAGCCGATGATCGATACCCAGCAATTGAGGCATGACGCCAAGCAAGCACTCAGGCGTCTGGCGAGTTCGGTCAGCGTCGTCACCTGCCGGCGGGGCGGACGCGATTTTGCAATGACCGCGACCGCCGTGAGTGCGCTGAGCATGGAGCCGCCGTCCATGCTGGTCTGCGTTAATCGATCGGCTACATTCCACGCCGCGCTGCGTGAGGCGGATGCGTTCGCGATCAACGTACTGAGCCGTGGCCACGTCGTTATCTCGCGGCTGTGCAGCGGCGAGGCGAATGGCGAGAGCCGGTTCGGTGTCGGCTGTTGGGACACCGGGGCCGCGGCGCCTGTTTTGGCCGACGCCCAGGCCGCCATCATCTGCCGGAAAGACAAGGAACTCGACTACGGCACCCATACCGTTTTCATGGGCCCGATACTGTCAATTTCTACTAACGGCGAGGTTGACCCGCTGATTTATGTCGACGGCCAATATACCGGGCGCGCCGCCTGAGGATTGGCCGCGCGCGCGGGAGCCGTTCGGCAGCAAACGAATGGCTGATGGACAAGAGCGGACGTTGACACGACTGGGCGGGACGGCCGACCATGCAAACAAATGTTTCGTCAGGGAGGACCGGCGCGTTATGAGTGTCGATGCGCGCGTTGCCGAGCTCACGCAGAAGATGTGGAAGCGCAAGTTTTACGCCGTGCTTTCGCAACCTTCGCCGACGCCGGAAAAACTAAAGCCGCTGCTGCCGGCTCACCTCGAATACATGATCTCGCTCGAGAAGCGCGGTGTCTTGTTCGCTTCCGGTCCGTTATCGGATGGTAAAGGGCCGCCGAGCGGCGCCGGCCTGACTGTCCTGCGCGTGACCGGCTTCGACGAAGCGCGCGCGTTGGCGGAAGCCGATCCGTTCGTGATGAACCGGTTGCGGACGTATGAACTGAAAGAATGGACGATCATGGAGGGCACGCTCGGACTGCGCGTGAACCTTTCCGATCAGTCCATCGAAGTCGCATAGAGGAAACAACATGGAGACGGTGGGCTTTGTCGGCGTCGGCAAGATCGGATTGCCGATCTCGCAAAACCTGATCAAAAACGGTTATCGGGTTGTCGGCTATCGGCGCGGCTCGCTCGCCGAATTCGAGAAGATCGGCGGCGTGCCGGCGCGTTCGGCGGCCGATGTCGGCGCCCAGGCCGACATCGTGTTTTCCTGCCTGCCGTCCGACGAAGCGCTTCAGCAAGTCGTGCAAGGTCCCGACGGTCTCGTCAGCACGGCGCGGCCCGGACAAATTGTGGTCGAGCTCGGCTCCTACCCGGTGCCTGTCAAGCAGCGTCAGGTGGCGCCGCTGGCGGAAAAGGGCGCCGTATTCATCGACGGCGAAGTGGCCGGGACGCCCGGTATGGTCGCCGCGCGCAAGGGTGTCGTCTTTCTCGCCGGCGATGCGGACGCATGCAAGAAACTCGAACCTGTTGTCGCGGGCTTCGCCGATTCCTGCATCTATTTCGGTCCCTTCGGCGCAGCGAGCCGGGTCAAGCTCATCAACAATCTCCTGGTGTCGATCCACATCGCCGCCACCGCCGAGGCAATGGCGCTCGGGGTCAAGGCCGGGGTCGACGTCGACTTGATGATCAAAGCCATCGCCAATGGCAGCGGGGGTTCGACCCAGTTCGGGATCCGGGCACCGTGGATGGCGGAGCGGCGTTTCAAGCCATTGCAAGGCCCGATCCCAGGGCTGCAACACTACATCGAGATGATCGGAGAATTCGCCGACAGCGTCGGCGTGGCGACGCCGCTCCTCGACCGGACCGCGGAGCTATTCGAGCGCTTCGTCGCCATGGGCCTGTCCGATTGCGACGGCGCCGCAATGATTGATGTCATCAGCTCGCTGCCGCGAACGCAGCACGAAGATACAAAGTCCCGATCATAGGCCAGAAGGCCGGACACGATATTCTCACGCAACAGAGACGACGCTCGGAGGACAATATGGAATTCGGCTACTTCACGCTAAGCGACAATCACTACGAGAACAACGAGCGCTCCGCCAACCAGTTCGTCGCCGACATCACCGCGGAAGCTTTGTATGCCGACAAGCTCGGGATGAATTCGGCGTGGATCGGCGAGCATCATTTCAACTCGCTCGGCGTGCTGTCCTGCCCGGATATCGTGCTCGGCTACATCGCCGCAAACACGACACGCATTCGGCTTGCGCCTGCAGTGACGGTGCTGCCGCTGCATCATCCGATTCGCGTCGCCGAGCAGTGGGCGACGCTTGATCTTCTTTCCGGCGGCCGGGTCGATTTCGCCGTCGGCCGTGGCTATGACCGGCGTGAATATCTCCCGTTTCACGTGTCGTTCGAGGACAATCAAGGAATCTTCGAAGAGGGTTTGGAGCTTGTGCGGGAGCTCTGGCGGGCGCCGGGACGCATCTCCCATCACGGCGAGCACTATTCGTTCGATGACGTCCGCATCACACCGAAGCCGATCCAGCAACCGATTCCGACTTATGTCGGGTCGTTCTCGAAGCCGTCGATCGAGCTTGCGGCGCGGCTCGGCTGCGGTCTCGTGGTGGCGCCATTCGCCGCCGCGATCAGTTACGGCGGCCTCAAACAAGTCGCCGACCTCTATCACGAGAGCTGCGCCAAGCATGGGCAAAAGCCCGGCCGGCTGATGTGCAGCTACTTCACTCATTTCGCCGACAACAAGCAGCAGGAAGACGCGCAACGCGCCCGTCAAATCCGCTACTATAAAGAGTGCGTGATCCCGGCGTTCCCGGGCGATCCCAAGTCGGCGCCGCCGAGCTACCGCTATTTCATTGACATGGTCGAGCGCCTCAACAAGGTGAAGCCGGAGGATTTGACGGAAAACTCCGTCCTCATCGGCTCGCCGGCGCGGATGATCGAGACCCTTAAAAAAGTTGAAGCGGCCGGCTTCTCGGAAGTTATTCTCTACTTCAACGTTGGGCTTAAACCTCATAATCAGGTCAAGGAGGAAATGGCCCGGTTCATGAGCGAAGTCGCTCCAGCCTTTGCCGATACGCGGCAAAAGGCTGCTTAACGCTTTGATACGCGTAACCCTGCCGTTTTTGCGAGCGGACAAGGGCCGGTTGGATTAACAAGGAGAATAGGCATGATCAGCGTCAGCAAAATCGCTCACGCCAGCTACGAAACCCCCGATCTTGACCAGCAGATAGAATACTACACCGACGTCCTGGGGCTATCGCTCGTTGCGAAAGAAAAGGACGCGGCGTATCTGGCGTCGACCGTCGACCATCACTCCATCGTGCTGCGGCGCGGCGCGAAAGCGCAATGCGTGCGCCTGGGCTTCCAAATCCCGATGGAGGCCGACCTTGACGCATTCGACAAGCAAGTGTCGGCGCACGGCGTCAAAACTACGTGCAAGAAGGATCCGGAGCCGTCCATCTCCGACGCGGTGATTTTCGAAGATGCGAAAGGCACCGTTATCGAAGTCTTCAAGCGCGATGCCTTTTCCCATCAGAAATTTCAGCAAAAGGGCGTCGTGCCGTTCAAGCTCGGTCATGTCGCTTTCCACTGCGTCGACGTCAAGAAGGTCACGAAGTTCTATTGCGATGTGCTCGGCTTTCGTGAATCCGACTGGATGGGCGATTTTTTCTCATTCCTGCGTTGCGGTCCGGATCACCACACCATCAATCTGATGGGAACGGGGTCAAACCGTCATTTTCACACCGCCTTTGAATTGCGCGACTGGAGTCATATGCATGACGCGTGCGATTTTCTCAGCCTGCGCGGGTTCAAACTGCTTTGGGGTCCGGGCCGTCACGGCATCGGCCACAATCTTTTCGCCTATCATCGCGCGCCCAACGGGCTCATCACCGAGACGTTTGCCGAGCTTGACCGCATGAACGAGGAGCTCGGCTATTTCGAGCCGCGGCCCTGGCACCGCGACAATCCGCAGCGGCCGAAGGTTTGGGAAAAGGACCCGTCCGCGTCCAATCTCTGGGGCATCATGCCGCCCGACGAGATGATGCAGTAGGTGCTCGGCGGCGGGTTGATTGAGCCGCCGGCCGGCGAGGAGGGGTAGTGCTCGCACTTCTGCGCGCCGCTATCGCGATCGCGGCGCTGGTCGTCGTAGTCGCAACGGCAAGGGCCGCTGAACCGCTGAAAATCGGCTTCAGCATGGCCATGACCGGCGGCGTGGCGCAGAATGGCAAGCAGCTTCTGATCGCGCTTGAACTCTGGCGTCACGACGTCAATGCCAAGGGAGGCTTGCTCGGCCGGCCGGTCGAGTTCGTCTATTACGACGATCAAAGCAATCCCTCGAACGTGCCCGGCATCTACACGAAGCTGATCAACATCGACAAAGTCGATTTGCTGCTCGGGCCCTACGCGACCAATATGGTCGCCGCGGCGATGCCGGTGATCATGGAAAGCAAGATGCTGACTATCGGAATGATGGCGGTCAGCATCAACCGGCATTTCAACTACCCGAAATATTTCTCAATGCTGTCGCTCGGACCCGACGGGGTGCGGGCTTTCTCCGAGGGCTTTTTTGATCTTGCGGCGGCGCAGAATCCGAAGCCGCGGTCGGTGGCGATTCTGTCGGCCGACGCCGAATTCGCGCGCACCTCCGCCGACGGCGCGCGAGAAAACGCTGCCGCCGGCGGTTTCGAAATCATCTACGACAAGAGCTATCCGCCCGGGAACACGGACTTCGCGCCGACGGTTCATGCGCTGCAGGCGGCAAATCCCGACCTGGTCTTTATCGCGGCTTACCCGCCGGACACCGTCGGCATCGTGCGTGCGGCCAACGAGATCGGCTTAAAGCCGAAAATGTTCGGTGGCACCATGATCGGATTGCTCATCACGCCGATCAAGATGCAGCTCGGTGCGATGATGGACGGCTTGGTCATTATGGAGAGCTACGTCCCAAGCTTCGACTTCCCGGGTGCCGCCGATCTGCTCAAGCGTTATCGCGATGCCGCGGCGAGTGAAAAGATCGATCCGCTCGGTTATGGATTCGTACCGTTCGGCTACGCTGCCGGCGAAGTACTCGCGCAAGCGGTGGAAGGAACAAAGAGCCTCGATCCCGATAAGCTCGGCGCCTACATGCACAGCCACAAATTCGAGACGGTCGTCGGCGACATCGAGTACGGTGCGGACGGCGAATGGACGCACGGCCGCACCCTTTACACGCAGTTTCAGCACGTCGCGCCGAATGATGTCGAACAATTCGCTACCGGCCAGGCGCAGCCGGTGCTCTGGCCGCCGCAATACAAGACCGGCGAGATGATCTTTCCTTACGCCGACGCGCGAAAATAGTGCGGCGCTCCGATCACTCGTTCTTGCCGCCGATTTGCTTGAGCTTGGCAAAGACCGCGTCGACGTTGAGTTCCTCGGATTTTTTCTCTGAACCGGCGGGCTCTTCCGGCTCCTCCTTCGGCGCGGTGGTGACGGCCGCGGGCAAAAGTGTGGCGCCCTGCGCTTCAACCGGCGCCGGCTTCTCCTTGGCGGCGCGCTGAACTTCCAGGTCGAGATCGATCTGTGAGCACAGCCCCAGCGTCACCGGATCAAGCGGCGTCAACGCCGCGGAATTCCAATGGGTGCGTTCGCGGATTGCCTGGATGGTCGATTTGGTGGTGCCCACGAGCCGCATGATCTGGCTGTCTCTGAGCTCGGGGTGGTTGCGCACCAGCCAGAGGATGGCGTTGGGCCGGTCCTGGCGGCGCGATACCGGCGTGTAGCGCGGTCCCTTCTTCTGCGCCGCCTCCGGCAGCCGCACTTTAGGTTCGGCGATGTGCAGCCGCTGCGCCGGGTCGGCTTCCGCCTCGGTGATTTGTTCGCGCGTAAGCTGACCGGTCAGAATCGGATCGAGGCCCTTGATGCCCTGCGCGGCGTCACCATCGGCGATCGCCTTCACCTCCAGCGGATGCAGGTTGCAGAACTGTGCGATCTGGTCGAACGACAGAGAGGTATTTTCGACCAGCCACACCGCCGTCGCCTTCGGCATCAGGGGCGCGATCGTCATAGGCAAGTCTCCTTTGCGCTCCGCCCGCCCTTCCGGGCGGAGCCATTTAGTCATCCGCGATGACTGAAAAAGCGGGGCGAATATAGGCTCCCGGGTAGGACCGCGCAACCGGCGCTCCAGGGACCGGCGGCGCAGCCGCCGCCGATCAAAACGGCGGCAGCAGCAGCCGCTCAATTTGGCGTTTTAAGCTCACGGGCCGACCGATCGTCGCGAAAAACAAAGGGAAAACAGCCGTTTGCTCCGCTGGCCCCGATCTTGCACCCAATTCGGCAGATCATGTGGTCGGAGATTGCGAGGGCCAAATGCTGAGAGTCGCTTTTGAGGCTGAGCCGGCGCCGCTTTCCGTGAATCTCGGTCGCGCCGCGTTGGTCATTATCGACATGCAGCGCGATTTTCTCGAACCCGGCGGGTTCGGCGAAGCGCTCGGCAATGATGTATCCCGCCTGCAAGCCGCGGTTGAACCTTGCCGCGAGGTGCTCGCGGCGGCACGCGCCCACGGCATGCTCGTCATTCACACCCGCGAGGGGCATCGTCCCGACTTGTCGGATGCCCCGCCGCACAAGATCGAGCGCGGCGATCCCGCGAGCCGCATCGGGGCGCCGGGTCCAATGGGTCGCATCCTGGTTCGTGGCGAGCCCGGCCATGACATCATTCCGGAGCTTTATCCGCTCCGAGACGAACCGGTGATCGACAAGCCGGGGAAGGGCGCGTTCTATCAGACCGATCTCGATCTGATGCTGCGTAACCGCGGCATAGACACGTTATTTGTTTGCGGCGTCACCACGGAAGTGTGTGTCAACACCACCGTCCGTGAAGCCAACGACCGCGGTTTCAGATGTATCGTGTTGTCCGACTGCTGTGGCTCGTACTTCCCCGAATTTCACGCCGCAGGCTTGGCGATGATTAAGGCGCAGGGCGGTATCTTTGGTTCGGTGACGCCGTCAAAGTCGCTGTTGAACTCGCTGAATTCACTGGCGGCGGTCGCTTAAATTCTGGCCGCGCGCGCCCGCGCACGGGTTGCCTCTCCGATAGCGCCGTGGGCCTGCTGCTGTTTTTTTCGCAGGCCATGACCGTTATTTCATCGATCGGACGCCACCCGGTATACGCTTAAGTACACCATATTCTGGCGTGCCGTCGCCGCCCGGCGAACGGTCACGGCCGATTCTGCTGACACTTCATCAGGTTTGCCCCCGACCGCCGGCACTGCCGGCGGATTTGGCACGCGGCTTGCGAGGCCTACCGAGCAATCGTGCGTGATTGCGGAAATTTGCCGCCGAGGGGCGCAGCGGCTCACGCCGCAATCGCTGCTCGCAGCAAAATCGGGCAGCTCGTTGTTTATGGCGTCGGCTTGCATCGATCGAACAGCTGCCCCGAGAGGGCAGGAGGGGAGCGTGCAATGACATCCACAACATCGACGACCGGGTTTAAGCCAAAACTATTTACGCCCGGCGACTGGAACGCGTTTTTTGGTTTCGGCACCAACATTCTCACCAACATGTTGACGCTCACGATCCTGTTGCGGTTCGTGATCAAAATGCCGGATTCGATTGTGTTCGGCCGCATCCTGCCGGCGGTCGGCCTCATGTTGTGTCTGTCGACGTTTTACTATGCGTATCTTGCCTATCGTCTGGCGAAGCAGACCGGACGCAACGACGTGTGCGCGCTGCCGTCGGGCATCAGCGTGCCGCATATGTTCATTGTTGTGTTCGTGATCATGCTGCCGATCACGCTGACCACCCACGATCCGATCAAAGGCTGGGAGGCTGGTCTGACATGGGTGTTTTTCCAGAGCTTCATCCTGATGATTGGCGGTTTCGTTGCCCCGATCGTGCGCAAGATTACGCCGCGAGCCGCGTTGCTCGGTACTTTGGCCGGTGTGTCGATCACGTTCATTTCGATGCGGCCAGCGTTGGAAATGTACATGACGCCGGTGATTGGCCTGACCTGCTTCGCTGTGATCCTGGTGAGCTGGTTCGGCGGATTCAGGTATCCGAAAGGCATTCCCGCCGGTCTTGTCGCCATTGCGGTTGGAGTGATCCTCGCCTGGGGCTCGAACCTCTTTGGCCTTAATTACGGTGGGTTGACCGGTGCCGGCATTGCCTCCGCCTTCACGAACTTCGGCTTCTCGGTACCGCTCCCGGCGGTGAACCACATCTTTTCCGGCTTCGAATATCTGGGCGTCATCCTCGTGACTGCGATCCCGTTCGGCATCTACGACCTGGTCGAAGCGATGGATAACGTCGAGAGCGCGGAAGCGGCCGGCGATGCGTTCCCGACGACACGCGTGCTGACCGCCGACGGCGTCATCAGTTTGATCGGCTGCCTGATGGGCAACCCGTTCATCAACGCCGTCTATATCGGCCATCCCGGATGGAAGGCGATGGGCGGCCGTATCGGCTACTCGGCGCTGACCGGCATCATGGTGATCATCTTGTCGTGGTTCGGGGTGATCTCGCTGCTGCTCGCCATCGTCCCGGTGGTAGCGATCTACCCGATCCTGCTCTACATCGGCATGTTGATCGGCGCGCAGGCCTTTCAGACCACGCCGAAGGGACACGCGCCCGCCATCATATTGGGGCTCACCCCACATCTTGCGGCGTGGGCGAGCGTCCAATTGGACGGTGTGTTGCACGCGGTCGGCACCGACGCTGCGACCGTCGGTTTGGACAAGCTCGCGAACCAGGGCGTTCTCTACGCCGGCCTCCACGTCATGGGCGGCGGCTCGATCTTGACCGGATTAGTGCTCGCTGCGATTGGCGCCTTCGTGATCGACAAGAAGTTCGTCAACGCTGCGGCGTTTGCACTGGCCGGCGCCATTCTGACCTTCTTCGGGTTCATGCACGGTGAAGCGGTCGGCATCGCGGTGACGCCGGTGGTCGCCATCGCGTATCTGATCGTGGCGGCCTTCCTATACTCGCTAAGCTACGCGCCAGCGAGTGCGCTCGACAGAACCGCGCCGCACGAAGCCTTGCCGGAACCGGCGGAATAAAACTTCGGCTTCAAACATACTCGGTCGCCTCTCCCCCGCGCGGGGGAGAGGCGATTTTTATTCCGGAAGCAGTTTTCTTTTATTCCGCAGCCGCCTTGGCGGTGCTGCGCTCGTGGATCGCCTGCCAGACGCGCTGCGGCGTCGCCGGCATGTCGATGTGATCGATGCCGAGCGGCTTGAGCGCGTCAAGGATGGCACTCACCACCGCCGGCGGCGCGCCGGTAGCGCCGGCTTCGCCCGCGCCCTTGATCCCAAGCGGATTTGTTTTCGCCGGGACTTCGGTCAGTTCGGAGACCATGTCCGGAAAATCTTCGGCGCGGGGCATGGCGTAATCCTGGAAGCTTCCGGTCACCTGCTGCCCGTCAGCGTCGAAAACGATCGACTCCATTAACGCCTGGCCGACGCCTTGCGCGACGCCGCCGTGAATCTGTCCTTCGCAGAGGAGTTTGTTGACGATCTTGCCGACGTCGCCAACCGAAGTGTAGCGCGCTAACGTGACCACGCCGGTCTCTGGATCGATCTCGACCTCACAGACGTGGCAGCCGTTGGGATAATTCGACGGCTCGGCGGCAAAGGTACCTGAAGCTTCGAGCCCAACTTCGAATTGCGGCGGCAGGAACATCGGCCGGTGCAACGACTGCGCTACCGCAGCCAACGGCAGCGACCGGTCGGTGCCCACGATGTGAAATGCCCCGTCCTTAAACTCGAGGTCGCTTGCCGCAGCTTCCAGCATCATCGCCGCCATCGGCTTGGCTTTTTCGATGATCGCGTCGGCGGCGCGTTTGAGCGCGTTGCCGCCGACATGCATGCTGCGCGAGCCGTAGGTGCCGCGACCGACAGCGACCTCGTTGGTGTCACCCTGAACGAATTGGATCGAGTCTAACGGGACGCCGAGCCATTCGTGCACCATTTGCGCGTAAACGGTCTGGTGTCCTTGACCGTGCGAATGGGTGCCGGCGAGGATCATGAGCGTGCCGCTCGGGTCGAAGCGGATGACCATGCGGTCATTGAAGATTGCGGCTTCTTCGATGAAGAAGCCGATGCCGCGGCCGCGCAACTTCCCTTGTTTCTTTGATTCGGCGGCGCGCTTGGCAAAGCCGCTCCAATCGGCAAGCTTGAGGCATTCGTCCATGACCCGCATGAACTCGCCGCTGTCATAGGCGATACCGGAATGAAGCTTGTGCGGCATGGCGGACGGCGGGATGAAATTGCGCCGCCGCAATTCGATCGGGTCGATGCCGAGAACGCGCGCGGCGCGGTCCAGCAGTTGCTCGATCAGATAAGCCGCTTCCGGCCGGCCCGCGCCGCGATAGGGTTGCAGCGGCGGCGTGTGGGTCAGAACCGCTCGGGCTACTGCATGCACCGCCGGGATATTATAGACGCCGGGGGCGAGCTTCAGCGCGAATAGCGGCACGACGATAGAAGCGTCGAATACGTGTGAGCCCATGCCGTGCAGCGCGTCCACGCGCAGGCCTATGATTTTGCTGTTCTCATCCAGCGCCAGTTCGCCGGTGACGATCTGGTCGCGCCCGTGTGAGTCGCTGAGAAAAGCTTCCGAGCGCGTCGACAGCCATTTTACCGGCCGGCCGCCGATGCGGCGCGACGCCCAAAGAACGAGCGCATCCTCGGGATAGACCGCGCCCTTCATGCCGAAACCGCCGCCGACATCCGGCGAGATGACGCGCAGCTTGATCTCGGGCAGTTTCAGTACGTCGCGGGCGACATGCGAACGCGTGCCGTGAGGATTTTGCGTCGTCGAGTGGAGCGTATAGCTCTCGCTCTCGGGATGATACTGCCCGAGCGTGACGCGCGGCTCGATCGAGTTGGCGTGGACGCGGTTGTTGACGAGCTTGAGCGAGACGACGTGCTTGGCGTTGGCGAAAGCGGCATCGGTCGCTTCTTTATTTCCCATCATCAGGGCAACAGCGACGTTGGTGGGCGCCTCGTCCCACACCGCCGGAGCACCCGGTTTGAGCGCGTCTTCCATATTCACCACGGCGGGTAGCGGTTCATACTCGACGTCAATGAGTTCGGCGGCGTCACGCGCCTGCGCCAGCGTTTCCGCGACAACGAAAGCGACGCGGTCGCCGACCGCCCGCACCCGGTCGTTGGCGAGGATCTGGCGCAAGGTGCGGTAACCCTTCGGGCCGCCCATGTCCTCCGGCATGACCGGAACGAGAGGGCCGAGCTGGTCGGCGACGACGTCGGCTCCGGTCAGGACCGCGAGCACCCCCGGCGCGGCCTTGGCCTTGTCGGTTTCGATGTGCTTGATGCGCGCATGCGCGTGCGGCGAAAGCACCACGACGCCATAGGCCTGACGGGGCAAGTCGATGTCATCGACATAGCGGCCGCGGCCGGTGATGAAGCGGGGGTCTTCCAGCCGGCGCACCGGTTGGCCAATGCCAAATTTTTGCACGCTGTTCTCCCTCGAGACTGCGAAGTGGCGGCTCGCCCCTCCGGGCCTGCGCCGCGAATGCCGGATTGATTTATACTCGGCATTGCCAGCAATGGTAGAGGCTCGCTGCGCTTGACCGACCACGCCAATCCTGCCCGTCGCCCCGCTCCTGAGGCCGGCACCGCTTTGCCGGGGGACCTGTTCGGCCACCCCAAAGGGCTGACTTTTCTTTTCACCACGGAGATGTGGGAGCGCTTCTCGTATTACGGGATGCGCTCGCTGCTTGTCCTTTACATGACCAAGTACTTGCTGCTGCGCGGGCGTGCCGACAGTACGCTTGGCCTTTCAGGTCTGAAAAGCGGACTGGAGGCGATATTCGGGCCCCTCGATATCCAGCCTTTGTCGTCGCAGATCTACGGCCTTTACACGGCGTTCGTCTATCTCACGCCGATTTTCGGCGGTCTTGCTGCCGACCGCCTGCTCGGCCAGCGCCGCACGGTGGTGGTCGGCGCCGTTCTTATGGCCATCGGTCATTTCATGATGGCGGTCGAGCAGCTTTTCCTGTTGGCACTCTTGGCGCTCATCCTCGGCAGCGGCGCGTTCAAGCCGAACATCTCGACCCAGGTCGGTGGGCTCTATGCGCCGGGCGATCGGCGCCGCGACCGCGCCTATTCGATCTTCTATGTGGGTATCAATATCGGGGCGTTTCTGGCGCCGCTTGTCTGCGGCACGCTCGGCGAAGAAGTCGGCTGGCATTACGGCTTTGCCGTGGCCGGCGTCGGCATGCTGACCGGGCTCGCCATCTATCTCTACGCCCTTCCGCTGTTGCCGGCGGACGAATTGCAAAAGGCGAGGGCAAGCCACAGCGCGCGGCGCCCGCTCGACGGCAACGAATGGCGCGGCGTCATCGTGCTGCTCATTCTGTTCGTGCCGACGACCTTGTTCTGGGCCACCTACGAGCAGAGCGGCAACACCATTGTCTTATGGGCCGACGCAAATACCGACCGGACCGTCGATTTCTTCGGCTTTGTTTCCAAAATCCCGACCACGTGGTTCCTGGCCTTCAATCCGTTCATGATTTTCGCCTTCACGCCGTTCGTGGTGACGTTATGGACGCGGCAAGCCGCGCGCGGCAGCGAACCGTCGACCGTCACCAAGATGGCGCTCGGCTGTTTCGGTGTCACCGCGGCAAATCTCGTCATGGCGCTTGCCGCTTTTTATGCCGGCGGCGGCCAGGCGAGCTGGCTTTGGCTGTTTGGGTTTTTTGTCATCCTCACCATCGGCGAACTCTATTTGTCCCCGGTCGGTCTTTCTCTTGTGACCAAGATCGCCCCCGCGCGCATTCTTTCGATGATGATGGGCGTATGGCTGGCCACGAGTTTCGTCGGCGGCTTCCTCGCCGGCTGGCTGGGGAGCTTTTGGTCGCGGATGGAGAAGCCCGAGTTTTTCCTGATGATTGCGGTAATCGCGGCGCTCGCCGGAACAATAATCTTCGCTTGCCGTCGGCTGCTGCGCGATGCGTTGCCTGATTAGATGTAGCGATTTTCCGATTTCTTAGGTGGTTTTTACGGCGCGCGGAGTGTTGAGAGCGGCGTGCTATGCCAACGCGCCGGGCTGGGATAGAAGTCCCGCGAACGCCCGGAAACCGAACGCATGAGTGATCTTCGCGGCTGGTTGCGCGCCCAAAACCTCGAACAGTTGGCGGAGACGTTCGAGGCGAACGATATCGACATCGATATCCTTTCGGAACTTACCGACGGGGATTTGGAGAAACTCGGCGTCTCGATCGGCAATCGGCGGCGATTGTTGAAGGCGATCAGTGAAGGCACCGCCAAATCGCCAGAATCCAAGGCGGCTTCAACCGAAGCGCTCGGAGCGTTCGCGCCGTCCGAGGCCACGGGGGCCGAGCGCCGCCAGGTTACCGTGCTGTTCTGCGACATGGTTGGTTCCACGGCCTTATCTGAAGCCGTCGATCCCGAACTTCTCGGCGCGCTGATCCGGCGCTATCAAGACGCCGCTGCCGGCGCGATCGGGCGTTATGGCGGCTTCGTCGCCAAATTCATGGGCGACGGCGTGCTCGCCTATTTCGGCTTCCCGCACGCCTTCGAGGATGCGGCGGAACGCGCGGTGCGCGCTGCCATCGGCATCCTCGCCCAAATCGGCAAGATCGCGCGTCCGGATGGTGCCGCGCTGCAAGCGCGGGTCGGTATCGCTACCGGCCTTGTTGTTGTCGGGGAAATCATCGGCGCGGGTTCCGCGCAAGAGCGCACAATCGTTGGCGAAACCCCCAACCTAGCCGCACGGCTGCAAGCGCTGGCAGCGCCAAACACGATTCTTATCAGCGAAGCTACGCAAAATTTGCTCGGCGGATTGTTCGAGCTCGAGTCCGCCGGCGCTCACGAACTGAAAGGATTCGCGCGGCCAATGCCGGTCTGGCGGGTGGTCAGGGAAGGCGCCATCGAAAGCCGCTTCGCCGCTATTCGCGCCGGCGCGGCGACACCGTTGATCGGTCGCGCGCACGAAATGGGGCTGCTGCTCGACCGCTGGCGTCTGGCGCGGCAAGGCGAAGGGCAAGTCGTGACCTTGGTCGGCGAAGCCGGCATCGGCAAGTCGCGCTTGATCGAGGCTTTACAGGAAGCCGTCGCCACCGAGCCGCACGGTGTTCTCTATTGGCAGTGTTCGCCGTATCACAGCGACAACGCGCTTTATCCCGTGATCCACCACATTTCGCGTAATGCGGGCTTCGTTTCCGGCGATTCCTCCGCTGCACGCATCGGCAAGCTCAGCGCCTTGTTCTCGCAGCGGGCGGCTGTGGACCCCGCGGCGGTGCCGCTGCTCGCCGAGTTGTTGTCCGTTCCGGACGCGCCGCCAGTACCGGGATCGCCGATGCCCGCGCAACGCAAAATGGCGACGATTGGGCTATTGGCCGACGAGATCGTCCGGCGCGGCGAAGCCAAACCCATGGTGCTGATCGTTGAAGACGCGCATTGGAGCGACGCCACTACGCTGGAATTGCTCACCCGTATCGCTGACGGCATCGCCCGGGCGCGGCTGTTGATTGTCGTCACCGCCCGGCCGGATTTCGCGCCGCCCTGGCTCACGCGCGCACAATCGACCTTCCTGACGCTTGGCCGCCTCGGGCGGACCGACTGTGCCGATCTGATTGCCGGCATCGCCGCATCGCATGGACTATCGCGCGACACCGTCGCGGCAATCGTCGAAAAAACTGACGGCGTTCCGTTGTTTGTCGAGGAATTGACCAAGAGCGTGGTGGAGTCGGCGGGCGAGGGGGGTGGTGCGGTGCCAGCGTCACTCAAGGATTCGCTGGCGGCACGCCTCGACCGTCTTGGCGAGGCGCGTGAAATAGCTCAGGTCGCGGCCGTTATTGGCCGGCAGTTTTCGCTGCCGTTGCTGGAAGCGGTGTCGCCGAAACCCGGCGCCGAACTTGAGGCCGCGCTCGCCAAACTCGTCGCCACCGGCATCGTCTTTCCGGAAGGCGGCGGCACAGAGCAGCGATTCAGCTTCAAGCACGCGCTCCTGCGCGACGCGGCTTATGAAAGCCTGCTAATGGCACGCCGGCGCGAATGGCACGAGCGAACCGCTCGCGTGCTGGAAGAGGGTTTCCCCGAAGCGGCGGCAAACGAGCCGGAGTTGCTCGCGCATCATTTTGGCGAGGCCGGGCTGAACGAAAAGGCGTGCGAGTATCGCATGCGCGCAGGCGACCGCGCACTTAGCCGGTCTGCCTACAATGAAGCAATTGCGAATTTTTCCGCCGGCCTCAAAGCCGCCGAGGCCTTGCTTCCTTCGCCAGAAGCGATGCGACACCAATTGGATTTGCTGCTGAAGCTGGGCGTGGCGCGTGGAATCGTCCATGGCATGCAGAGCGCTGCTGCAGAAGAAGCCTATCGCCGCGCAGCCGAAATCGCCGAAAATCTTGGAGATGGCAACGCCGCCTATCGAGCCAAATGGGGCCTGTGGCTCAATGCCAATCTTGGGCGCAGGACCGCCCTCGCGCGGGATCGGGCGCAGGAGCTAGTGCGACTCGCGCAGCGCTCGGGCGACGGCGATCTATTGCTTGAAGCCTATCATTGCCGCTGGTCGACAGCCATTTTTCGCGGCGAAGTCGCGTCCGCGATCGCCGACGGCAGTCGCGGAATTGAATCGTATGATCTAGCCCGGCACCGCCATCTGGGCATTGCCTTCGGCGGGCACGATCCGGGCGTTTGTGCACACGTGTGCTCGTCGCTTGCGCTGCAGATGGCAGGCGATCGGGAGCGATCGAAGGATCTGCAGGTGCGCGGGCTCGCCCTTGCCGAAACGCTCGACCACCCCAACACGATCGCCCATGCGCTCTACAATATCGCGATGGGCCATCAGATGGCACGCGATCACGAAGCTACGGCCTATTGTGCGCAGCGCGCGTTGACGTTGGCGGAAAAATTTGGCCTTCAGGCATGGCGGGCAAGCAGTCTACTGCTTTTGGCCTGGGCCGGCACGGGAACTGCCGAGGCAGCGCGATTGATTGACACCGAGATCGATAGCGCAACGCGAGTGGGTCCGGTGCCGCAGGTCTATCTCGGCCTGGCGGGCGAGGTTCTGCTCGCCGTCGGTCGGTCGGCCGACGGCCTTGCTTATCTTGATGACGCTATTGCCGGGATCGACGAACCGGGCGTAGGACTTTACCTGCCTGAAATTTATCGCCTGCGCGGCGAATGTCTGCTCGCCATCGACCGCGGCAATAAAGAGCAGGCGCGGCAGGCATTCACGACGGCGGCTGATATCGGGCGGCGGCAGGGAGCCATCCTCTTTCAGCGCCGCGCCGAAGCGTCGCTGGAGAAGCTCGTCGGCTGAGGGACGCTAGTGCGCCGCGGCGGCGGCCGCCGCCGCAGGAGCCGCCGCGTGCGGCGGCGTCTCCATCGCGGTCATGCGGCTCTTCACCGCCTTTTGCACCTTCTCGAAGGCGCGGACTTCGATCTGGCGGACGCGCTCGCGCGACACGCCAAACTCGTCGGCGAGTTCTTCCAGCGTGATCGGCTCATCGGCCAGCCGCCGCGCCTCGAAAATGCGCCGTTCGCGATCATTGAGGACGGTCAATGCGTCGCCGAGCGCATTGTGGCGGTTCTCCGACTGCTCGGATTCGGCCAGCCGGCTCTCCTGGCTGACGCCGTCATCGACGAGCCAATCCATCCATTCGCCGGAATCGCCATCCTCGCGGATCGGCGCATTAAGCGACGCGTCGCCGCCGAGCCGGCGGTTCATATCGATCACGTCCTGCTCGGTCACGCCGAGGCGTTTGGCAATGAGCTTGACCTGATCGGGCCGCATGTCGCCCTCTTCGAGGGCGGAAATCCGGCTCTTGGCTTTGCGCAGATTGAAGAACAGCTTCTTCTGATTGGCGGTGGTGCCCATCTTCACTAGCGACCACGAGCGCAGGATGTATTCCTGGATGGCCGCTTTGATCCACCACATGGCGTAGGTCGCCAAGCGGAATCCCTTTTCCGGCTCGAAGCGCTTCACGGCTTGCATCAGGCCGACATTGCCTTCGGAAATGACTTCCGAAATCGGCAGGCCATAGCCGCGGTAGCCCATCGCGATCTTGGCGACGAGCCGCAAGTGGCTGGTGACAAGCCTATGGGCCGCTTCGCGGTCGCCGTGCTCGCGCCAGCGCTTGGCCAGCATGTATTCTTCCTGCGGTTCCAACATCGGGAACCGCCGGATCTCTTCCAGGTATCTCGTCAGGCCGGTTTCACCCGACATAACCGGCAAGGCAGCAGTGTGGGCCATTAAGCGCCCTCCTCAAATTTCACCCCCGCGAACGCGGCAAGTGGGTTCGCCATCGCTTCCCGAGCCGATGGCGCAAGGTTATCTCGCACCCGCAGCATACACGGTTCGCTCAGGTCAGCGGTAGCGGAGAGGCATCACTTCGGCGCGATGCTGCCTTGATGTCGTTCGAAAGGCGAAACCACGCCTTACGAACTTGCCTCTATTTATCGCTAGAATCAGCCCTTGAGGCCGCCAGCTTACCATGCAAACGGGCAAGAGCAGGCGGCAGTTCCGAGCGGAACCGCATCAATTTATCGCTAACCGGGTGCTCGAAGCATAATATATGGGCGTGGAGGGCCTGTCTGCCAAGGTCCTTCAGGGCCGCTTGGGCGGTTTCCGGCAACAAGGCCGCCTTGCTGCGGAATCCGGGCCCATAAACGTCATCGCCGAGGAGGGGGTGGCCTATCGAGGCCAAATGCACCCGAATTTGGTGCGTGCGGCCGGTTTCCAGCGTGCACGCCAGCAGACTTGCGGCCGAATCGGCTTGTCCGCCAGCTTTCCGGGCCCCTTTCGGCTTTCCAAACCGCTCCAGGAGCTGCCAATGGGTCACGGCCTCGCGGCCCCCTTCCCGGATCGCCATGCGGGTCCGGACGCTTCTGTGCCGATCGATCGGACGGTCGACCGTCCCGCGCGGCCGGTCCGGTGCCCCCCAAACGAAGGCGAGATAGCCCCGCTCGAACGGCCGGCCGTTGCGGCCGTGGGCGGCAAATTGGGCTGCCAAGCGGCGATGCGCACGGTCGTGCTTGGCCACAACCATGAGTCCGCTGGTGTCCTTGTCGAGCCGGTGCACGATGCCCGGCCGCTTCTCGCCGCCGATGCCGGAGAGGCTGTCGCCGCAATGCGCGATCAGCGCGTTGACCAGAGTGCCGTTCCAATGGCCGGCGGCGGGATGCACGACAAGCCCGCTTGGCTTGTCGATGACAATAATGTCGGCGTCCTCGTAGACGACGTTGAGCGGGATGGTTTCGGCCGCGGGCGCCGCCGGTTGCGGCGGCGGAATGTCCAGCGCGATCGCCGCGCCCGATTTGACGCGATGGCTCGGATCGCGGATCGTCGCACTGTCGACTGTCACCGCTCCGGCCTCGATCAGTGATTTGAGCCGGCTGCGCGACAGCTCGGCGACATGCACCGCCAGCACGCGGTCAAGGCGCAGCCCCGTTTGGTCGTCGGGGAGGTGGATCAATTTACGCGTCGCGGTGGTGGTCATTGGCAATGGATGCAGGTAAGCGAATGAGCAAGCTTTCAGTGGCCGCCATCGAGCGCGGCCGCGGCGAAGACGAAACAGACCTTGCCGCGCGCCAAACTTCCGAAGATGACGCGGCGATGGCGCCGGTCATGGCGCGGATTCGTCTTCTGATGATCATATCGGGGTTGACCACGTTCGTCGCCGTTGCCGCCGTGCTCACTGTCATCGGCTATCGCGTTTCTCGCGTCGGTAATAATGGCATGCCATCGGCGGAAAGCATTATCACGCTGCCCAAGGGCGCGCGCGTTGTCGCCAATTCCATCGCAGGTGACTCGCTTGTCGTTACCCTCGACATCGCCGGCGCGACCGAAATCCGCACCTTCGACCTCAAGACCCTCAAGGAAACCGGACGGGTGCGGTTTGTGACCGCGCCGTAGGGACTCGCTTCCGTCGTCGAAGATATGACAAGGTCGGCAAGCGAAACTGCGCGCCCGCCAAGCTTTAGCCAAACAACAAAGACTTTAAGGAGGACCCCGATGGCCGCTACGGACAGCTACGATTTCATTGTCATCGGCTGCGGGGCGGCCGGGCTATCCGCCGCGCTGAGCTACATCGCGGCGGCCAAGGAGCAAGGGCGCAAGCCTCGGGTTGCCGTGCTCGAAAGCGCACCCGCCGAGCAGCGCGGCGGCGCCACACGCTGGACCACCGCACGCTTTCGGGCCCGCGAAGACTTCAGCCTCGACCCTCTATTCGTCGCCAAGGTCGGAAAGCTGTCCAAGGGACTTGCGGACCTCGACTATTGCCGCGTGCTGGAGCGCGAGGTCCCCGAGACACTGCGGCTTCTGGAAGCGCATGGCGTCAAGCTACTGCATTTCGGGCCGCCGGTTGCTATGGGCGTCCAGCACGAAATCACCCCCGATGGCGGCGGCAAGGCGATTGTCGAAGCGTTGGCGAGCTCGCTCGAGAAAACCGGCGCCGCCGAGATTCTGTATCGCACCGAGGCGGTCCGGCTCAGTCTCGCCGATGACGGCCGCGTCGAGGGCGTCGTGGTTCGCGGCGAGGACGGCCTGTTGCGCACGTTGAGCGCACGCGCGGTAACGCTCGCCTGTGGCGGCTTCGAGGGCAATAAAGAGATGCTGACGCGCTATCTCGGCGCGAACGCGTGCGACCTGCCGTTGCTCGCGCCCGGATTGGCCTTCAATCAAGGCGCCGGCATCACAATGGCGATGGAGATCGGCGCCGGCACGTCGGGGCAGTTCGACATGCTGCACACCGAGCTGGTCGACCGCCGCACGTCGAAGCCCGATGCTTATATTTACGCTCATCCGTTCGGCATCGTCGTCAACGGGAACGCCGAGCGCTTCTATGATGAAGGTTGCGGCACATTCGAGGAAACTTTCGAGCTCATCGCCTTCGAAGTCTGGCGCAACCAAAACCAAACCGCGTTTTTCATCGCCGACCAAACCATCACCAGCCACAAGGGCATTATGGTCCTGTTCGATTCTGACAAGCCGCCGCTCGAGGCCGCATCGCTGCCGGAATTGGCGAAGCTTTTGGGTCTTGATCCCGATCGTCTGGTGCGTACCGTCGCGGAATACAATTCCGCGATCGGGCCCGGCGAATTCGATCCGCAGCGCCGCGACGGCAAGCGCACGCGCGGACTTCATCCGGACAAGTCCAATTGGGCCTACCCGATCGAGAAGCCGCCCTATTTTGCCTATCCGATGACGTCGGCGATCTGTTTTACCTATGGCGGCATTCGCACCGACACCGATGCGCGCGTGGTGACGGGAAACGGCGTTCCGCTGCCCGGCTTGTATGCCGCCGGCGAGATCGTGGGACTATTTTATCACGAGTACCCGGCCGGTACGTCGGTCTTGCGCTCTTTGACGTTCGGTAGGATCGCCGGCGCGCACGCGGCGCAATCGCATTTCGCCAACCGCTAAAGCAGGAAGCAGCGCAGACAGTGGGTATCCGCCTGTAAAACCTCGCTTGCGCGTTCAGGCGCAGGAGTTTATTCGACTTCCCAGGCTCCCTTCGTCTAGCGGTCTAGGACGCGGCCCTCTCAAGGCTGAAACAGGGGTTCGATTCCCCTAGGGAGCGCCAAAAAACTCCCGAGATGCCGACTAAACTTGAGCCGTCGGGCAGGGATGGCACTGCTCTTTCAGTCGAGCAATCCGGCCTTGCGGAGTCCTTCGGCGAGCCGCTCCCCGTCTTCTTTGCGTTTAAAGGGCAGCCGGCCCAAATGCTCGTTGAACGAATATTTCGGATTGATCTCTTCGAGTTCGTGCCAGATGCGGCGGGCCTCGTCGACTTGGCCGAGGTGACCGAGCGCAGAGGCGAGCGCTGAACGCGAAAAGTCGGTTCCCGGCACCAGCGCAATGCGCTGCTTGAACAGCGCAGCCGCCGTTTCGTATTTGCCGGCGACGAGGTTCGCCAAGCCGAGGAAGTGCAGATATTGCGTCTTGCCCGCCGGGTCGAGGCGGATGCCGCGCTCGATCAGCGCGATCGCCTCAAGCGGCTCTCCCGCATACATGCGAATGCTGCCGGCGATGTTGTAGGCCATGGCAAGATTCGGATTGAGCGACAGCGCAATGCCGACCTCGGACTGCGCCCGCGCGAGGTCGCCGCGGAACGTTGCCGCCACCGCCGCGACGGCGTGGGACAGCGGCTCCTTGGGGTCCTTTTCGATCGCCGATTCCGCATACTCTTTGGCGAGCGCCAGCGACGCGTCGGGATCGTCGCTCCAGCGATTTTGGTAGTCGAACATGTACGCAAAGCCGAGGCCGGCGCGCGCCACGGCAAAATTTGGATCGATCTCGATCGCCTTACGAAACAGTGCCGTTGCCTGTTCGAAGGTTTCGCGGGTCTTCTGGGGGCCGAGCAAAATCTCGCGGCCGCGTAACGAGTAATCGTAGGCTTCCATATTGATCGGTGCGCCGCCGCCGGCGGGCCGCGCTTTTTCCTCCGGGCCAAGCGTGACCTTGAGCGCATCGACGATGCGGTGGGTGACGTCGTCCTGAACCGCGAAGATATCCGTCAGGTCGCGGTCGTAACGGTCAGCCCACAGGTGGCCGCCGCTGCCGGCGTCGATCAGCTGCGCGGTGATGCGTACACGATTGCCGGCGCGGCGGATCGAGCCTTCGAGTACGGACTGCACGCCGAGCTCGCGGCCGATGGCGCGCACGTCGACCGCACGGCCTTTGTAGGTGAAGCTCGAGTTGCGCGCAATCACGGTCAGGCCGGCGATCTTCGACAGGTCGGTAATGATGTCTTCGCTGATGCCGTCGGAAAAATATTCCTGCTCAGCATCACCGGACATGTTGGTGAACGGCAGGACGGCAATTGATGCCGTCGAGATTTTTTGCGCCGCATGCGCCCCGTTTGTCTTTTGCTCGACCGTGGCGGCGGTCGCCGGATGCCATCGCCAGACGCGAATTGGGCGGTCGATGTTCTTGACGCCGATCTCGCCGCCGTCCTGGAAGTGAACGTCGACGCGGTTGCCGATACTTTCATTGACGATCGCGGAGATGCAAACGCCTCCGGGTTCGGCGAGCGGCTCGAGTCGCGCGGCAATGTTGACGCCGTCGCCGTAAATGTCCTCGCCCTCGATGATGACATCGCCAAGGTTGATGCCGATGCGCAGCACGATCGGGGACGGTGCGCTGTTCGGCTCGGGCGGCAAGGCGGCCGATCGCTGTACGGCGAGCGCGCAGTTTACGGCATCGATCACGCTGCCGAACTCGACAATGGTGCCGTCGCCGATCAGTTTCACGATCCGACCGTTATGGGCGGCGACGGCAGGGTCGAAGATGACCTCGCGATGCCGTTTCAAGGCGCCGAGCGTGCCGGCCTCGTCGGCGCCCATGAGGCGGGAATAGCCGACCACGTCGGCAGCGAGAATCGCCGCGAGCTTACGGTTGACGCGTTCCTCGGCCATGTATTCCCGACTATCCCACCGCGCATTAACGAGCGTTCCCCAACTACGTAATGCGCCGTTTGGGAAAATCCACGGCAGCGCGACCCGTGAAAAGAAGCTTATTCCGTTCCGAGCCGCTTGACGGGGCAAGGTTTCCGCCAGCGCCGCATGAAATACGCCGCTTTGCCGATCAGTTTGGCGGGGCGCTTTCGCCTTTTGGCTCTCTGGGCACGGCCTCAATCCTTGTGACGCTCGCCGACGTTAACGTGTTCGTCCCAGAGCCAGTACAATCCGGCGGCTCCGACAACGAGCGCTGCGATGATAATCCAACGGGGCCAACTCGGATCAATGACGTAAAAGTAGGCCGATCCGGCGCCGCCCAGGACGACCAGTGTGAGTGCCAGAATTAGGTTTATGGCGCGACGGAGCGAAGTCATGCAACGCAGTGAGACCGCTCGAAAGGCGACCCGTCAAGGGTCCCAAAATTCAAACTGACGCACTACCCTTCGGTGTATTCTGTGGATAAACGGTTGAAAACCAACGGGGTAGCCGTCCGGGCCGGCCGCAGCGGTCGTAAGTTCAAGCGCGTAGCGTTGCGCAGGGCGAGCGTGAAAGGGCGAGCACATGTCGACAGATGGCGAGAGCCGGCCTGAGTCAAATACCCTTTACATTGGCGAACGAGTCGCGGTCCGCGGCGCCGTAGTTGTCGCCAACGCCGTCGTCGTCGATGGCTTGCTCGAAGGCGACATCTCCGCCGGCAATCTATTGGTGACCGAAACGGGCACCATCAGGGGCAAGATCAGTGTCACGCAAAATGCCGACATATTCGGCCGCGTCTATGACCGGCTCGACGTCAAAGGCCTTCTGATCTTGCGGGCCACGAGCGGCGCCGATGGCAACATAACGAGCGGTATGTTGCAGATCGAGCAAGGAGCCAACATCAACGGCGGAATTTGCTCGACCTATCATCACGCCGCCAAATCGGATCCCAAGCCGGAACGCACGCGCGAACCGCGGCTGAACAATGTCACGCCAATGGCAAAGCCGCTCGAGCTGCCAACTCTTGAAGTTGTGCCGCGCTCCGACTCATTTGCCGCAAGCGCGTAACTTCGCGAAGCGCGCGGCGGGCGGATCAAGCCCGCCCGGCTTTCAAGTCTTTATCAGCTCGCGCAGCTTATAGCGCATGATCTTGCCCGATCCGGTGCGCGGGATTTCGGTGATCGCGTGCACGGCTTGGGGGATTTTGTAAGCCGAAAGGTGCGCTCGGCAATGCGCCAGCAATTCCTCGGTGTGCAAATGCTGTCCCTGGCGTAAAACCACAAACAGCGCCGGCACCTCGCCGAGATGCTCGTGCGCGACGCCGACGACGGCGCAATCGAGCACCGCCGGAAAAGTGTTAGCCACCTCCTCGATTTCAGCCGGAGCAATATTCTGGCCGCCGCGGATGATCAGCTCCTTCAGCCGCCCGGTGATGGTGATAAAGCCGTCGACGTCGCTCTTGGCCAAATCGCCGGTGTGGTACCAGCCGGCGCGCAGGGCGCTGCGCGTCTCATCGGGCCTGTTGTGATAGCCGGGCATGACGTTCGGTCCACGAACAATCAGTTCGCCCTCGGCATTGGCATCGACGTCGTTTCCGTTCGCGTCGATGATGCGCACGGTGAGGCCGGGCAGGGGTATGCCGCACGACCCCGGCACGCGGTTGCCGGATGGCCAGTTCATGATCACCATGGTCGAGGTTTCGGTGATGCCGTAGCCGTCGAGGAGCTGCACGCCGAACTGTTCCTCGAATTCGCGATTGAGCGTCGCCGGCATGATCGCGCCAGCCGAAACGCAGAGCCGCAGATTATTGAGTGTCACGCGGTCGTCGCCGCGCGTGGCTTGCAGCAGATAATGAAACATGGTGGGCACGCCGGCGAAGAAAGTGAATTCTCCGCTCTTGAGGAGCCGCAGCGCTTCCGCAGTCGAAAACCGCTCCATAATGTAGGCAGTCGCGCCGGCCGCCAGAACGCTAAGCACCGACAAATTCAGCGCGTAGGAATGAAACAGCGGGAGAGGTGACAGGAACGTGTCGGACGCCGAGAATCCCGCGATCGGCGCCCAAGAGGCCGCGGTCACCCACAGCATTCCATGCACGGTCAGCCGAACGCCTTTGGCGCGGCCGGTCGTCCCCGAGGTGTAGAGAATAAACGCGGTCTCGTGCAGCGACGCCGGATCGCGAGGCATTGCCTTTGGCTCGATCCCCAGCAATTCGGCGTAAGGCAACGCCGGCGCAGCGGACGTGCCGCGGTCTGTCGCAATGATGGTCGCGAGGTTTGGCGCCGACGCGCGGAGCCGGGTAAACAAATCCACGCGCTCGGCGGTGGTGAACACCGCCCTGCAATTCGCGTCCGTCAAGCGGTAGGCGATTTCGTTTTCGGTGGAATCGTAGCTGATCGGAACACTGATCGCGCCGGCGCGCGCGATAGCAAAACAACTTTCAACCCACGGCACGGAGTTCGGCAGGCAAATCGCCACCGTATCATTCGGCGCAACCCCGTTATCGGCCAAGTGCCCGGCGAGCCTTGCCGTGCGCTCGTTGAGTTCGGCGTAAGTGGCCGACGTCTGTGCGTCCCGGTAGGCGCATTTCGTGCCGTGCGCGGTCGCCTGCCGCCGCAGCAATTCCGGAATCGGCGCAATCAGATCGGTGCGCAACACGCGTCGTCTCGTTAAACCATGCTGAAGCCGCCGCTGATGCTGATCACTTGTCCCGTGATCCAGCCGGCATGCGGCGAAGCAAGCAATGTCACCATCGGCGCCACATCGCCCGCAAGTCCGAGGCGGCGCAGCGGATAAAGCCTGATCAGTTTCTCGCGATTTGCCGCGACCCATTCCGCATCGTGTTGGGTCTCGACCAATCCAAGCGACACCGTGTTGGCAGTGGTGCCGGAACGGCCGAACTCGCGGGCGAGCGATTTCATCAGCGCAATGACGCCGCCGCGGGCGGCAGCGACGATCGCAAGGCCGGATTCGCCGACGCGCGAGGAGTCGCCGACGACACCGACGATGCGGCCGTTCTTCGCGCCGTTGAGGTGCGGTGCGGCCGCATGACAGCAATGGATGGCGCCGTAAAGGCAAGCGTCGATCTGACGGCTCCAGTCCTCGGGCGTGCTCTCGACGAAGGGTTGGCGAATGGCGGTCCCGGCGTTGTTGATCAGGATATTGAGGCCGCCAAAGTCTCCAGCGATCTGGTCGATCATGCTTTTGACGGCGCCGAAATCAGTGACATCGGCGCGGTAAGCTTTGGCCTTGCCGCCTTTAGCGGCGGCCTCTTCCACAATGTGTTGCGCATCGGCACTGGAACTCCGGTAGTTGACCGCAACGCGCGCGCCTTCGGCCGCCAAGCCGAGCGCAATTTCGCGGCCGACGCCGCTGGTTGCGCCCGTCACCAATGCGATCTTTCCATTCAGCGCCAGGTCCATGTTTGCTCTTTCATGCTTTTGCTTCGCTTCGGGCCGCCGTGATGAGCCGGAACAAACGCTCCTGCGTCAACGGCAGCTCGTTAACTTCAACCCCGAAGGGCGCAAGCGCGTCGGTGATTGCATTCGCTACCGCGGCCGGTGCGCCAATAGTGCCGCCTTCGCCCATGCCGCGAAAGCCGCCGAGCGTGGTCGGCGAGAGGCTTTCGATGTGCACGACGTGCATCCGCGGGATCTCAAGCGCTGTGGGCACGAGGTAATCGACAAGACTAGCGGTGGTGCTTTGTCCCTGCTCGTCGTAGATCAGCTCTTCGTAAAGCGCCGCGCCAATCCCTTGCGCTACGCCGCCATGGACCTGGCCGTCGACGATCATCGGATTGACCAGCTTGCCGCAATCCTCTGCAACGGCGAATTGCTCGGTCCGCACCTCGAAAGTGTCCGGGTCGATGTCAACCGCGGCGATGTGCGCCGCTGATGAGGTCGTGCCGAACACCGGATCGTAGGTTTTGGTGGCGGTAAGGTCGTCGTGCGCCGTCGGCGGCAGCGCAGCGACTTTCGAATAGACAGCATGCGCGACATCGCGAAACGTCACAGTGCGGTCGGTGCCGGCCACAGTAATGGCGCCATTCTCCGCAATGAGATCGGCTGGTGACGCCTCGAGCAGAAATGAGGCGGCGTTGAGCATCTTCTCGCGCACCGCCTCCGCGGCCAAGGTGGCCGCGCCGCCGGCCAGCACTAGGCTGCGGCTGGCATAGGTGCCGGTCGAGCCGGGCACGGCTGCACTGTCGCCTTGCTGGATGCGAATGTCCTCGAAGCCGGCGCCGAGATGCTCGGCCACGATCTGCGCCAGCGTCGTTTCCAGGCCTTGTCCGTGCGACGCAACCCCGAACGCAGCGGAGACGCCTCCGTCCTCGTCGACGCGGATAATTGCGGTTTCCGTGCCGGTATTGATCGGCATGCCTGGAGCGACGGGAATGCGCGAGCCGATGCCGGTCAGTTCCGCGTAACAGGCGATGCCGATGCCGAACCAGCGGCCGGCGGCGCGGGCTTGCTGCTGTCTCTCTCGCAACGTCTCGTAGCCGATTGCGGCGCACACAGCGTCCAAACATTCCTGGAAGGCCGATTTATCCCAGACAATGCCGGACGCGGCTTTGTAGGGAAACTCCGCTGCCGAAACCAGATTTTTGCGGCGGATGTCCTTGGCGTCGATCCCGAGCTTTCTGGCCGCCATGTCCATCAGCCGTTCCATAACGAAAGTGGAGATCGGA